>Ga0105351_1000698_pt1 | contig 15819 bp, 20 predicted proteins | sample EN4Hudsemesocosm_FD_83662 | JGI IMG/M metagenome (GOLD analysis project Ga0105351, IMG submission 83662) | Methane-oxidizing microbial communities from mesocosms in the Hudson Canyon - EN4B Hudson Canyon | ecosystem: Environmental > Aquatic > Marine > Cold seeps | place: Hudson Canyon... | reverse complement strand
CGTACTGAAACAGCTCCCACAATGACTTATGTCCCTGTCGATAGCCTAGCATTTGCATATAACCAAAGCCCACATCCGTGAACTATCTATTCTAATATGATTTGTAAGTTGAGCCACCAGTCTTCCCTTTCTAGTTCCTCAGTAGATAGTAATCTTATTTTAAATAATAAACAACGGTATATAAATAAGAACGACTTCAATAACAAATAAATTATTTGTTATTCATATTCCGTTCATCTTGCTTTAGTTATTCTAAAATCCACAGCCAACAAAAAGAGGAGCGCTGTCATGAAAAATTTATTATTAACTGCAAGCTTAATTTCTGTCTTAGCCTTATCTTCACCTGCTACTTTTGCTGGGAACAAACACAACAAGCATCACAACAGTTTTAAAGATTCTGCACGTGTTACTCATGTTGAACCGCTTTACACGACCATTCGTGTAGCAACACCTCAACGAGATTGTTACCGACCATCTAACCGTCGTAATTCTCATTCATCAAAATCATATACCAGCACAATCGCTGGCAGTATTGTTGGTGGTGTCGTAGGGAATCAGTTTGGCGGTGGTAGTGGTAAAAAGATTTTAACTGTTGCCGGTGCATTATTAGGAGGCTCTGTCGGTCGTGACTATAGCCATCGGTCATCGTCCTCTTCTTACTCTAACTATAATGCTCGAGAACAATGCCATGTTACACAACGTTATCACCAAGAAGAACGAATTGATGGTTACTTAGTGACATACCGTTATCAGGGTCAATCATACACGACGGAAATGGATCGCCATCCAGGTAAACGAATTCCTGTTGAAGTATCTGTCCGACCACGTAGAAACTACTACTAAAAAGAGAAAACCGAAACAAAAGCTGAATGTTCGCCCCCTTTTTCTTTGTTCAGCTTTTGTTCAGTTTCACTTTGTTAGGGTGCTTATCAACAGCCTAATTTCAACTATATAGCGCTGTTCATTATAAATAACGCTATCTTTGATAAACGATAGACCTATTACAATATGGAGAGAGAAATGAAACTCAATAAAACAGCTATCATGCTTGCAAGTGCAGCAACGCTAGCCTTTAGTGCAATATCATTACCTACTTATGCTGATGATGCACCTTATACCGTTACTAATGGAACGCACCTTGATGCTGATAGCTACAAAGGCTTTAAACAATTCCGTAACTGGTGTGCTCGTTGCCATGGTACATACGGTCAAGGAATGGTCGGACCCAACCTTGCTGATAGTTTGAAAATCATCTCTAAAGAAGAGTTTGTAGACACGGTTACAAATGGAAAATCTGGTACTATCGGTAGCATGCCTGCATGGAAAGCAAATAAGAAAGTAGTTGCTAATATGGACCAAATTTATGCTTATTTAAAAGCACGTTCTGATGGCGCTATTGGTGTCATTAAACCTAAAAAAACGAAATAATTAGTTAGAGCAAGTGCCTTCAATCCTTATTTTAAGTAGAAGGTACTTGCACTATTCTTATAATACCGTTAAAAATACCCCCAAAACTTAAAGGTTAAACCATGTCTTTGTTACGGTATTTATGTACAATTTTACTCATCACTATTCCACTATCTGTCTTTGCTGCACATTTACCCGATGATATTGAGCCCGGTAATGCTGTCAATGAAATCCAGCTTCCTCTCAATAAATCCTCTGCAGCTGAACTTATCCGCCTAGAAACTAAAGGTAAAGTTCTCTCCGTCACTAAGAAAAAAGTGAAAGGTAAATACATTTTCCGAATTAAGGTTCTTCACAAAAACGGTAAGATAAAAATATATTCGCTCAATCCGTTAACGGGTCATCATCCCCATTAAATAGCTATACCTAATGATTCTAATGAAGAAATAAGGCACACTGTCTCTATGCGTATTTTACTTATTGAAGATGAAGTTCATTTGCGTGAACAAATCACCCAACAACTTCAGCAACAAAACTTAACGGTAGATGCCGCATCCGATGGTGAAGAAGGACTTTATCAAGGATCGGAATATCCTTACGATGTCGCTATTATTGACTTAGGTTTACCTAAGCTATCAGGCATTGACGTCATCAAACAATTGCGCACCAAAGGCAAAGACTTCCCAATACTTATTTTAACGGCCCGTGGTCGCTGGCAAGACAAAGTAGAAGGACTTGAGGCCGGCGCAGATGATTATTTAGTCAAACCGTTTCACTTTGAAGAATTATCAGCCAGAATCAATGCGTTAGCACGCCGTGCCTCTGGTTGGTCTAGCTCCACATTAACATGCGGCCCCGTGACACTTAATCCTACAGCTCAAGAAGTAATGTGTGATGAAAAGGAGATTGATCTAACCGCCTATGAATATCGTCTTTTACATTATTTAATGCTCCATGCTGGCGAAGTGTTGTCCAAGACAGTGCTGACGGATCATATTTATGAGCAGGACCAAGATCGTGATAGCAATGTTATTGAAGTATTCATAAAACGTTTACGTAACAAATTAGACCCAAATAAAACGCTCAATCCAATTGAAACATTACGTGGCCGCGGATACAGATTAACACTCCCTCGTGACCATTAATTTATCTCTAAGCAATCGATTACTCTTAGCTGTTAGCCTTGTACTTACTGCATTTCTTGGGCTGTCTGCCTTTAGCTTAAATAATGCTTTTCAAGCCAGTGCTGAAAGTGCTCAACGAAAGCAGTTAGAAATTAGTAAAATTAGCTTGCTGACGGCACTAGAATTTGATGAAGCAGGCCGAGTTACACTTGAAAAAACGGCAAACCCAAAATTAAACACACCCAATTCAGGGCTGTATGCTCAAGTCACTAGCGGGCGAGAGATCGTTTGGCAGTCACAATCAATGCTGGGATTGTTCCTTGCTCTTCCTGATCATCCTGGAGGTACAAACGAAAAGTTTTCCATCATTCAATTAAATGATGAAGAAACCCTGCTCAACTTAGCTTCTGGAATTATTTGGGAAAATGAACAAGGTAAAGAATTTAACTACACCCTCAATATTGCAGAAGATCTCGATACTATTCTTCAGCAAAAAGCGAACTTCCAGCTAAGTCTATGGTATTCATTGGGTGGCACTGGTCTCATGCTGCTCTTTGCACAAGCTTTTATCCTAAGATGGGGGCTGCGTCCCTTGCACGATGTGGCAATTGATCTCAATGCGATTGAGAGTGGTGATCATGAACGTTTATCAACAAACTATCCTAAAGAAGTTAATCAACTTACACAAAATATTAATATATTGCTTGATCACGAACACTCTAGGCGAGAGCGCTATAAAAACTCACTTGCAGATCTTGCTCATAGCCTGAAAACACCCTTAGCTGTTATGCGTGGTGAGTTTGACATGAATCACAATACCAGCAACTTGCGAAAGACAGCCCACGAACAATTAGACCGAATATCAGCACTTGTTGATTACCAACTCCAAAGGGCGGCAACTGAAGGACATAGTAGCCTCCAGGCACCCGTTTCGTTAGGCGAGATAATCCATAAGATCCTAGGGTCACTTGATAAGGTTTATCAATCCAAAAATATTCAACGCCAATATAAAATTGAGCAGGACATTTTCATTCATGCTGATGAAGGTGATATGTATGAGTTGTTAGGCAACTTACTTGAAAATGCTTATAAATATTGTAGTGAGCACGTTAGCATCTTTATTTCTAAGCATGACTCTACAATAGAAATACATATTGATGACGATGGCAATGGCATTCCTGAACACGCGCAACAGGATATTATTAAGCGAGGAAAACGCATTGATACTCAAGCAGAAGGTCAAGGCTTAGGCCTTGCCATAGCCAGTGATATCATTGAAGCCTATAAAGGTGAAATTCATATTGAAAATAGTCACTTAGGCGGTGCCCGCTTTATTATTTATTTACCCAAGCAATAAATTAAATACCTTTTTCTGTTGTGAATATGGACATTTAAAACTTAAGTAATAAGCCGTTAACTGTAAATTTTCCTTATCCCCTTCCTGTCCATGCAGACGATCCCCCACAACAGGGAAACCTAAGCCCGCACTGTGTCGTCTAATTTGATGCTTTCTTCCCGTATCTATCGTTACTTCTAATAATGAGCGGTCTTGAGACTCATCATAACTAATTAAAGAAAAGTAACTTACCGCAGATCTTCCATCAATCTCTGCATCTACACGAGTAGGATTATCCACGGTCGCTTTATCACTAAATCGACCGTGAACCCATATCTGATAATGCTTTTCAACTTGTCGTTGTTGAAAAAGCTTAGACAATGCTGCTGCCGCACTTTTCTCGTGCGCAATAATTATCACGCCATTCGCCGCACGATCTAAACGATGAACAATAAAACTAACACGCTGTGGTTTTAAGTTTTGTTCTGCCCAACGCGTCACCGTACAATGGTCACCCCACTTCGAACCTTGGGATAGTAAACCGTAAGGCTTATTCCAAACACTATAATGTCCTTCATCACTTAACAAAAGTGGTTCAGATGGCACCATATCTAATACAGACTGATCATAATAAAGATGAACCGTTTCACCCTGCTTAAGCGTTTTTTTCGCCCGTCTTAATCGTTGTGTTTTTTTACCTTTTGTTACCCATACTGCGCCCTTTTGCATAATTAGCTTAATTTTCTGCTTTGAAATGCCCGTTTCTTTAGCAAGCAGATCGACAGCAATAAGGTCATTAGTCGTCACTTCAATATGTTTTTCAAACCTTGATGGCATATCAGGCATTTTATGATTCTCTGCTTTGGCGTAAAATAGATGTTTTAATTTTTGGAGTTCAGTATGTTTATACAATATCTACGACATACTTGCCTGCTTTTTATATTATTAGCATTCAATAACACCGCTTCTGCTGATGTTTATAAGTGGGTCGATGATGAGGGAAACACACACTATTCCCAACAAGCGCCTAAGAACCAACAAGCAGATATTATAAAAGCGCCACCACCACCGGCAAGATCAGCTGCTGATGCTCAAAAAGAAATAGATACACTTATTGAAAAACAAAGTGGCACCTTTGAAGTCAAACAAGAAGAGCGCCGCCTCGCTAAAGAAGCAGCTGAAGAAGAAAAAAATAACAAAGAATACTGCCGCGTTAATAGACATAATTTACAGCAGTATCAAAATAATCCAGGCAGACAAATGATCGATGCTGACGGTAATGTAACCCGACCTACTGAAGAGCAACGACAAGCAAAAATAGCTGAAATACAAAAGCGACTTGCTGACGATTGTCAGTAATTTTAGGAGCCCTATCATGCCCTATCTAAACATTGTGACTAATCAAGCTATCCAAGATCAAGATGCACTATTAAAATCGGCTAGCCAAGCTGTTTCTCAATCATCTGGCAAGCCAGAGAGCTACGTCATGGTTGCTGTTGAAGCAAAAGCAAATATGCTGATGGGTGGAAGTAATGCACCTGCTGCATTTTTAGATTACCGAGCACTCGGCCTTCCTGACGACCGTACTGCTTTTTCTGATGCATTGTGCACACTTATTACAGAACAATTAGGTATTGCTGGTGATCGAATTTATATCAGCATGACTGATTCCCAAAGACAGAACTGGGGCTGGAACCACGCTACTTTTTAAACCGTTCCCCCTTTATCAAAAATACATTAACTAGGACTATAGCTAAATATGCGCGCTTCACAAATTCTTATCGCAACGCTAAAAGAAACACCAGCAGATGCAGAAATAATTAGCCATCAACTTATGCTTCGTGCGGGACTGATTCGTCGCCTTGCATCAGGCCTTTATACATGGCTACCAATGGGCTTAAGAGTGTTAAGAAAAGTTGAAGCTATTGTACGTGAAGAAATGGCGAATGCCGGTGCCCAAGAAATGTTGATGCCAACCATTCAGCCTTCAGGCTTATGGGTTGAAAGTACACGCTGGGAAAAGTATGGTCCTGAACTACTCCGTGTCACCGATCGTCATAATAATGAGTTTTGTTATGGTCCAACACATGAAGAAGTAATTACTGATGTAGTACGACAAGAAATTCGTAGCTACAAACAACTCCCTATTACGTTCTATCAAATTCAAACAAAATTCCGTGATGAAATCCGTCCACGCTTTGGCGTGATGCGTTCTCGTGAATTTATCATGAAAGACGCCTATTCATTTCATATTGACCAAACGTCATTACAACAAACCTATGATGATATGTTTGCTGCTTATAATCGTATATTTGAACGTATGGGCTTAAACTTCCGTCCCGTTCAGGCAGATACAGGTAGTATCGGTGGTGACGCATCCCATGAGTTTCATGTACTAGCAAGTTCGGGTGAAGATGCCATTGCCTTTAGCGATAGTAGTGACTATGCCGCAAATGTTGAATTGGCAGAAGCAGTTGCTCCTGCTGGCGAACGCGCAACAGCGACAGCAACAATGACATCTGTTGAGACACCTAATCAACACACAATCGAACAAGTAAGCCAATTCCTTAAGGTTTCTGAACAACAATGTTTAAAAACACTTTTAGTTGAAGGCGCTGAAGAAGGAACGGTTGTCGCTTTAGTTCTTCGTGGTGACCATGAATTAAATGAAATTAAAGCTGAAAAGCATTCTCTAGTTGCAAATCCCCTTACCTTTGCAACACCAGAACAAGTGCTCACAGCATGTGGGGCGAATATCGGTTCTATTGGTCCTGTCGGTCTAACAATCCCTGTCATCGTCGATCGTGCTGCAGCACATGTTGCTGATTTTGTCTGTGGGGCAAACGAAGATGAAAAGCATTTAACAGGCGTTAACTGGACTCGAGATTTACCTGAAGCAGAAACAGCTGATTTGCGTAATGTTATTGCAGGTGATTCAAGTCCTGACGGTCAAGGCACACTCGATATAGCGCGAGGCATTGAAGTTGGACATATTTTCCAATTAGGTGACACCTATAGTACTGAACTCAATGCGAATGTATTAGCAGACACGGGCAAGTCTCAAATTTTAACAATGGGCTGTTACGGTATTGGTATCACACGTGTTGTTGCTGCAGCTATTGAGCAGCACAATGATGATAACGGTATTATTTGGCCGATGGCACTTGCGCCTTTTCAACTTGTTTTAGTGCCAATCAATGCACACAAATCAATCCGTGTGCGTGAAGCTGCTGATGCAATTTATAAAGAATTAACAGATGCAGGCTTCGATATATTGATCGATGATCGTGGCTTACGCCCTGGTGTTGCATTTGCCGATATGGAATTGATGGGGATCCCTCATCGCCTAATGTTAGGTGAGCGTGGTTTGGATAAAGAAATGATTGAATATAAAAATCGTGCAACGGGTGACTCAGATGAGTTTGCTATTACAGATATCGTAGCTGAACTCCGCACTCGCATGACTGAAAACTAATTCAAGGACGCATAACTCGCAATGACGGTAATCACAGAAAAAGACTTCATTGATAGCATCGCTGATGCCTTGCAGTTTATTGCCTGTTATCACCCCAAAGATTTTATCCAAGCTATGGCGACAGCTCATGACAAAGAGCAATCTCCAGCAGCAAAAGATGCCATTGCACAAATATTAGTTAATTCTCGCATGTGCGCTGAAGACAAGCGTCCTATTTGCCAAGATACAGGCATTGTTAATGTGTTTATCAAAGTGGGTATGGATGTACAATGGCAGGCAAGTCAAAGCATTGATGATATGGTCAACGAAGGTGTTCGCCGTGCTTATAGTCATCCTGATAATGTCTTACGAGCCTCTGTTGTCAAAGATCCACTAGGAACTCGTACAAACACAAAAGACAACACACCTGCCGTCATACACACTGACATTGTCTTAGGCGACAAAGTTGAAATTAACATTGCTGCTAAAGGTGGCGGCAGTGAAAATAAAGCCAAATTCACCATCTTAAATCCAAGTGATAAATTAGTTGATTGGGTGTTAGAGACCGTACCCAAAATGGGTGCTGGTTGGTGTCCACCTGGCATTATCGGCCTAGGTGTTGGTGGCACAGCTGAAAAAGCAATGTTAATGGCTAAAGAATCCTTAATGGAATCTATTGATATTCAAGACCTAATTGAACGCGGAGCAACAACAGCTGCTGAGAAATTACGAATAGAACTGTATGAAAAAATTAATCAGTTAGGTATTGGTGCACAAGGTTTAGGAGGTTTAACAACAGTACTTGATGTCAAAATTAGTGATTACCCAACACATGCTGCCTCATTACCTGTTGCCATGATTCCTAATTGCGCTGCCACACGACATACGCACTTTACTTTGGATGGTAGTGGTCCAGCGACATTTGAACCGCCCTCAGCGTCAGACTGGCCCGAAATCACATGGAAGGCTGCAGAAAATACTCGCCATGTAGATTTAGACTCGCTAACCCCGTCAGATATTGAACAATGGCAACCTGGTGAGACCTTATTATTATCAGGTCATTTATTAACAGGTCGTGATGCCGCCCATAAAAAAATTGCTGATCTTTTTGCTAGCGGTGAGCCTTTACCTACAGGCTTAGACTTTAAAAACCGTTTCATCTATTACGTTGGTCCAGTTGATCCCGTTAAAAATGAAATTGTAGGACCTGCAGGACCTACAACAGCAACACGTATGGATAAGTTTACAGACATGATGTTAGCTAAAACAGGCTTACTGGGTATGATTGGTAAAGCAGAACGTGGTCCTGCTGCTATTCAATCGATCAAAGAGCATAAATCCAGCTATTTAATGGCCGTTGGTGGCGCAGCTTATCTCGTTTCGAAAGCAATCAAGTCATCCCGTATTGTGGCATTTGAAGAAATGGGTATGGAAGCCGTTCGAGAGTTTTATGTTGAAAACATGCCTGTTACCGTTGCTGTTGATAGTCGAGGTAGCTCCGTCCATGCATCAGGCCCTAAGGAATGGAAGCAAAAGATTGCTGATATTTCTATTAATAGACAGTCATAAATACATAATCTAATGCTCAGAGCCTCTTTTATTCTATTTATAAGCTTATTGCCTTTAAGTAGTTTTGCCACAGACACTATTCAACAATCTAACAACGATGGCGTTGTTGAGTTCTCAAATGCATCTGGTAACAGTAATAGTCAAAAAACTATTATCTATAAATCAAAGTCGAATAATGCTGTTAGCTTTTCCGATCAAAAGCCTACTAATATTGCTTATGAAATTCTTAGGTTTGATTGCTTTGCCTGTAACCCTCACTCAAGCATTAATTGGAACACCGTCAAACTTAATATCACTGCATTTTCCACCACCGTTAATAAAGTGGCTAAAAGTCACCAAGTTGATCCTGCTTTGGTTAGGGCTCTTATTCATGCTGAATCAGCATTTAACTCAAAAGCAATATCGCGAGCTGGCGCCCAAGGGTTAATGCAACTCATGCCTGCAACAGCGAAAGAACTGGGAGTTAGTAATGCAATGAATCCTAAGCAGAATATCAATGGCGGCGTAAAGTATTTAGCTCAACTACTCCAACAATTTAGTGGCAATATTAGTTTAGCAACAGCAGCATATAATGCGGGTCCAAATGCTGTCAGAAAATACAATGGCATTCCCCCTTATAAAGAAACACAGGTCTATGTAGAACGCGTTGGTATTCTTCATCGTCGCTACCAGAAAGCAATTTAAATTAAATGAAAAGCTTAAAAAATCATCTTGCTGATAATGAAAAACTGATTCATTCAACAATGAAAAAAGTAGAGTCTCATGTCCAACGGCAAGTAGGTGAGTGGATCCACAATACAATTTTATTACAAGACTATGACGTCCCCTTTAAATATAAACGTAAAAAACAATATAGGTCTCTCATAGGGGCCCGTGTTGACCTTATCTATTACCCAAGTACCGAACAGCTTGCAGGCATGGAATTTGAAGTTATGAAGATCGTCAAAATCAACATTTCCTGATGACACTTTCTGACCATCAAATTTTATGTCCATGTAAAAGCAATAAAACCTACCAAGCCTGCTGCCAACCCTTACATGAAGGACGGGTCATGGCTAACAGCGCTGAACAGCTTATGTGCTCACGTTACAGTGCTTTTGTTTTGGAAAATACAAACTACCTTATTGCCACGCTTCACCCTAACAAACGTCAAATTGATGATGATGCAGTACTTAAACAAACCATGGAAAACACACAATGGCTAGGTCTTAAAATAATCAAACATCAACAAAAAGTAAATGTGGCAACTGTTGAGTTTATTGCTTTTTACCAAGGTGAAACAAATATTGAGCAATTACATGAGTGCTCACGCTTTAGCTATGAACAAGAACGCTGGTTCTATATTGATGGTGATATTTTACCGGCAGTAAAGCTAAGTCGAAATGAACTGTGTTTTTGTGGCAGTGGTAAAAAAGTCAAAAAATGCCATAGCCATTAAATTCAAGCCTTAGCCATTACCATGCTGTGATTGCCATGCTTTGGCTAAGCGATCAGCTTCTTGCAGCTCAGCCTTGCTCATTTTCGCAGCACCAGCTTCTTTATTATGGTTAATGTCTTTGGCACCATTACTTTCAGCAAGCAACCACCACATATACGCTTTAACGTAGTCCTGCTTTAGTTCATCACCTTGAAAATACATATTGCCAAGACTATATTGGGCATCGGCATAGCCTTTTGCAGCAGCAGACTGTAACCATTTAAAGGATTCTGGCAGATCTAATTCAACACCCTGACCAAGTTTATACATGATCGCAAGGTTAAACTCAGCCGCATCATAACCTTGTTCAGCAGCCTTTTTAAACCATTTAACAGCTTCTTTATAATCACTGCTAACACCTTGGCCATTAAGGTATAAAAAACCAAGTGTATTCTGTGCAATAACATTTCCTTGTGATGCTGCTTTTTTGCACTTTATGACATAATCATGTTTTGATATTTGTTCTTTTTGACTCACGTGGCTTCCTCGATAATATGTAATTACCATTATCTTATATCTAAAGAGTAAGCGGTTCTACTCTTATTCCTTGCAAAAAAAAAGCATATCTACAATGTAGATATACCTTTAATATACGCAAAGTATTTTATGCTAACAATGCATGAATTTCTTCTAATTCTGCTAAAAGCTCGTGAATAATCTGTTTTTTATTTGATTCTGTACTTTCAGGCTTAGCGTCATTTTCTAAACGTAAACGAGCGCCACCAATAGTAAAGCCTTGCTCATATAATAACTCACGAATTTCACGAATTAAAACAACATCGTGACGCTGATAATAACGACGGTTCCCTCGACGTTTTACCGGTTCTAATTGTGGAAATTCTTGTTCCCAGTAACGTAGTACATGTGGTTTAACTCCACACAACTCACTTACTTCACCAATAGTAAAGTAACGTTTTCCAGGAATAACAGGCAATTCGTTGTTATTACTCGCTTCTAGCATAGCTATCTACTCTGGCTTTTAGTTTTTGTCCGGGACGGAAAGTTACTACTCGACGTGCTGAGATAGGGATCTCTTCGCCAGTTTTTGGGTTTCTACCTGGTCGTTCGCTTTTATCACGCAATTCAAAATTGCCAAAACCTGACAATTTAACGTGTGAGCCATTTTCTAATGCACCACGAATTTCTTCAAAAAACATTTCAACCAATTCTTTGGCTTCACGTTTATTAAATCCCAATTCGTCGTAAAGTTGCTCAGTCATATCGGCTTTAGTTAATGCCATGTGTACCTCTATTAAATCTTTTTTATCTAGTTAGTTTATGAATAAATCTTATGATCTAATCAAGGCACCAACTTCTTGTTCTAGTCTTTGTGCGATTGTCAGCATCAAGTCATCAACCTCATCATCAGTTAATGTTCGTTCGGCATGTTGAAGGTTAAATGCAATAGCAATACTCTTCTTACCAACCTCGACACCGTCTCCACTATAGACGTCAAATAATTGAATTTCTTTAAGAATATCAGATTTAACCCCATTCAAGCAATGCTCAATTTCCCCTGCTGTTGTATGGCTATCTACAACTAAGGCAAGATCACGTCGATTTGCAGGGAATTTTGACAAGGGTTTAAACGATGGAACCTGTGCATTTAACACAGGTGTTAATGCTAGTTCATAGACATATACTCTTACATTTAAATCGAGTGATTTATTCAATCTAGGGTGTAAGGCACCAATCCAACCAATAGCTTGATCCTCTTTATAAATCCTTGCAGATTGTCCAGGATGTAGCGCAGGATGTTCTTCAGCAACAAAACGAATATCTGTTTCGCCGCCTAAATCCAATAGTGCTTCTACATCCGCTTTAACATCAAAGAAATCTACAGGACGCTGTTTTTCAGACCATTGTTCCGCATAACGACTGCCACACACCACACCACCAATTTGACGATGTTGTTCAACATTATCTTGTGTGCCACGAAAACTACGGCCCACTTCAAACAAGCGAATACGATCGTGTTGTCGATTTAAGTTATGCACCATTGCCTGAATAAGGCCTGGCCATAATGATGTTCGCATCACTGATAAATCAGCTGATATAGGATTTGCTAGAGCAATCGCCTCTTCATTTTCAACGGCTAAGTGCTTTTGAATTTCAGGATCAACAAAACTATACGTAATCGCTTCTTGGTAGCCTCTATCAACTAATAGTGACTGTAATCTATGTGTAGCTAGAGTATGCTCAGAAATATTCGTCGTTAATACCGTGCCTTGCGGGCGTGTTTCAGGCAGTTTGTCATAACCATACAAGCGACCTAGTTCTTCAATCAAATCAACTTCAATTTCTAAGTCAAAGCGGAAGGTAGGTACAGTTACTTGCCAACTATCACCATTAGCAACAATACTTAAGCCTAAGCGCGTTAATTGATCTTCAACTTGTGCCGTATCAATGGCAATACCTAATACACGCTTAATTCGATCAGCACGTAAAGTAATTACTTTTTCTTGTGGTAAGTTTTCTGTTGATACCGCTTCGCTTATAGGACCAGCTTCACCACCAACAATATCTAATAATAAGGCTGTAGCACGTTCAATTGCGGCTTGAGGTAGTTCTGGGTCAACACCACGTTCAAAGCGGTGTGAGGAATCAGTATGTAAGCCATAACCACGGGCACGACCAGCAATAGAAAGAGGATTGAAATGTGCCGCTTCTAAAAATAGGTGTTTCGTATCATCAGTAACACTTGATGCTTCGCCCCCCATAATTCCAGCTAAAGCTAAGGCTGATGTATCATCAGCAATAACGAGGGTATCATCTGTGACACTCACTTCCTGCTCATCTAATAATGTCAGTTTTTCTGCTTCTTTTGCTACTCGAACAGTAATAGCGCCTTGTAACTTATCCAAGTCAAAAGCATGCATCGGTTGACCTAGTTCAAGCATCACATAATTTGTTACATCCACTACAGGACCTAGGCTACGCACACCACTGCGACGTAGTTTTTCTTGCATCCATAATGGCGTTTCAGCCTTAACATTGATATTTTCAATAACACGGCCGACATAACGTGGGCAATCAGCAGGCGCATCAATAGTAATGTTAAGTGTTTTCTGTGATTGCTCCGAAATAGTTTCTTGTGGCCACTGTGTTAAATCACAGCCCGTCAATACACCCACTTCACGTGCTACGCCAGCGATACCTAGGCAATCACTACGATTAGGCGTTAAATCGACATCAATAGAGACATCATCAAGATCTAGGTATTCTCTGAGATCTGTGCCAACAGGTGCATCGTCAGCCAATTCCATCAAACCCTTAACATTGTCTACTAAGCCTATCTCACTCGCGCCACACAGCATGCCAAAAGATTCAACACCGCGTAACTTGGCTTTTTTAATTTTAAAGTTGCCAGGTAAGACTGAGCCCACCACTGCTACAGGGATTTTTAAGTCTTGGCGGACATTTGCAGCGCCACAGACAATTGATAACAGTTCATCGCCAGCCACATCCACTTTACAGCAGCGTAATTTATCTGCATCAGGATGAGGTTCAACAGATACCACTTGTCCTACAAGCACACCAGTAAAGTCGCCAGCAACAGGCTCTATCGCATCAACTTCTAAGCCCGCTTGAGTAAGCATTGCCGAAAGCGTTGCAGAATCAATATCAGGATTAACCCACTCACGTAACCATTTTTCACTAAATTTCATTTGTTATCTCAGCTTAATTGAATTGACGTAAGAATTTAAGATCATTATCAAAGAACATCCGTAAATCATTAACACCGTAACGCAACATGGCAAGACGCTCGACGCCCATACCAAAAGCAAGACCTAGGTATTTTTCACTATCAATATCAACATGTTCAAATACTTTTGGATGAACCATGCCGCAGCCTAATACTTCTAACCAACCTGTATGGCTACAAACACGACAGCCTTCACCATTACACATGACACATTCAATATCAGCTTCAGCCGAAGGTTCAGTGAATGGGAAATAAGAAGGTCTAAAACGAACGTTTAAATCTTTTTCAAAAAAGGCACGTAAGAAATCAGCCAAAATACCTTTTAAGTCAGTAAAGCTTACATTCTCGTCAACCATCAAGCCTTCAACTTGATGGAACATCGGCGTATGTGTGATATCTGAATCACAACGATATACACGGCCTGGTGCAATAACACGTAAAGGTGGCTCTTCTTTTTCCATCACACGTACTTGCACAGGTGATGTGTGTGTACGTAGCAATGTTTCAGCATTGAAATAGAACGTATCGTGCATTGCGCGTGCAGGATGATGTTCTGGAATATTTAACGCTGTGAAATTGTGCGTACTATCTTCAATCTCTGGACCTTCAGCAACCTGAAAACCAATAGATTGGAAGTATTGTTCGATGCGTTGTAAAGTTCGTGTAACAGGATGTAAGCCGCCTGTTTGTTCACCACGACCAGGAAGTGATACATCAATTGTCTCTGCTTTAAGCGCTTCATTCATAGCTTGTTCAGCTAATAGTTTTGAGCGCACATCAATTAAACCTGCAACTTCTTGCTTAGCTAAGTTGACTGACTTACCAATAACAGGACGCTGTTCAACGCTGACATTACCTAACTGTTTAAGGTAAGCCGTTATTTTTCCTTTCTTGCCCAAGTATTCAACACGAACAAGTTCTAACTCTGCATTTTTTCCCGAATTGGCAATTGCATCTTTTGCAACAGCAACAATATCGTTCAATGCCTGTAACTGCGATTCCAGTTCAGCCATAATCTTTACCACCTGATAGATTTATACACTTATGGTTTCATCTTGCACTATGAATTCATAAATGTATGTCAGAAATAAAAAAGGGCCGTGATAGACGGCCCTTTTCTTTAATCAACATAATGTTGTCATACTCTATACCCATGTTTCTTCAATTTTCAGGATTTCAAGGTGAAAATAAGAAGTCAGGACAAGGCGTAATGTGTAGATAATGGCTAGCCCTTATCAAACATTACAACGCTGAACTGGCTTTTTAGCTTTCATTTTGAAAACTGCAAATTGAGGTAGCATGGGTATCTATTTAGAGTAACAACATTTAGTCAGCTAATGCAGCCTTTGCTTTTTCAGCAATAACCGCAAATGCAGCTGAATCGTTCATTGCTAAGTCAGCAAGAACTTTACGATCGATTTCGATTGCAGCTTTTTTCAAGCCATCAATCATTTTGCTGTATGACATTCCACATTCACGTGCACCAGCATTAATACGTGCAATCCATAAAGTACGGAATGTACGTTTTTTCTGACGACGATCGCGGTAAGCATATTGACCCGCTTTTGTTACTGCTTGAACAGCAACACGATATACGTTTTTACGACGACCAGAATAACCTTTGGCCTGTTTGATTACTTTCTTGTGTCGCGCATGAGCGACTACACCACGTTTAACTCTTGGCATGAGATGACTCCTTAATTAGTGATTAGGCAACATTTTACGAACTGACATATGATCTGATTT
>Ga0105351_1000688_pt1 | contig 15942 bp, 30 predicted proteins | sample EN4Hudsemesocosm_FD_83662 | JGI IMG/M metagenome (GOLD analysis project Ga0105351, IMG submission 83662) | Methane-oxidizing microbial communities from mesocosms in the Hudson Canyon - EN4B Hudson Canyon | ecosystem: Environmental > Aquatic > Marine > Cold seeps | place: Hudson Canyon... | reverse complement strand
CTTCAAGAGATGGGTATCATATGAGAGGAAGTTTGTACGTTAATAATAAACGAGCTATATTCTTTGAAGACGAGGGAAGAGGAGGAGAGTGCACCTTAGATATTCTCAATAAAGATAACGCAAAACCTCTTATGGACATCAAGGACGAACTTTCAAAACTAAAAGCCTATCCAGGAGATGAAACTATTGGGGACTCGGAATATAGACTTACTAATTTATTCGTGGAGATGGCAGAAGACCATCTTTATGAAAAAGTTCTGAAAAAAACAGCAAAGAAATCAGCCTTAGTCAGATATGAGAATCAAGATTACGATAATAATACACATACTCGATTTAATGACCAAATGGACAAAATGTTATTGAATCACTTGATTTCAAGACTTAATAAAAGAAAAGAAAAAACTATTCAGATTTGGAACTTTGAACAAAAATGGGTAACTTATACACCTAAAGCACTCAAAAATATTTTAAAAGAACTAGAATAATTCCCAACGGGTATGGTTAGACCAAGACCATACCTGAAATTGTCCACCTCGTCATTGTATCTTCCTCTTCTAGAAAATAAACAGCAATAAAAAATGAATTAAACTATACAAAAAAGAAAGACAAATCACTTGACATATTAACGTTAATATGTTATAATTACACATATCAAGATTAAGGAATCATTATGGAATTACACACAAAAGTTTTTATCGAAAAAGCGGGTTTAAATGGCGAAGCTGAAAAAGTGGAAGAATTAAGACATGCGGAAACATTGTTGTTCGCAGAAGATGAACTTATAGACTATCTTGGAGATAATTTATCAGACGTAATCGCAAATCACACTGAAGCAGATGACAATTGGTACGACAATGACATACAATTCAGTCTTGCTTTTGAAAACTACGAAATCACTGGATGCGCTTCATATGGCTGCAATTCACTTAATATCGATTTGGATTTTCTTCACAATAAAAAGTCTAAGTTCACATCATCATTTCCCGATGAGGTATCAGACTTTCATGGACTAAGTTCTGCTTTTGTAGATAGCATTAGCTCTTATTTCGAAGATTTAAAAAATGATGTGATTCTCAAAGAAAAAAATGACTATAGCAATAAATTAATGAGCACTGGAATTGCTGCTATGTTCGCAAGCCCTAGAGCACACCAATAAAAAAGATAAAAGGAAAAGCCATGAAAGAAGATTTAAAAACACTAAACATGAGAGAAATTGCAGCAAAAGTTATTGAAAAAAATCCATACAGAATTGCAATGCAAGAGAAATCATATGGAGACCCTAGATGCCCCGCCACAGAAAAGCATACATTTTACAACATTTTATATATGTGTGTAAATAAACCAGGTGCATCTTTCACAAGATTTCCCCAAAGTAGGGAAACAGGCATTAATGCAGGAAGGGTTCTGACCTACAGTTTTATAAATAAAGAGGGTGACATAGTAGAAACTGTTCCACCTTCTCAATATGCTAACAGTGAAGCAGATTACAAAATTGAGCTAAGTAAATTTAAATTCAAAACAGACAGAGACTGCATTATAGTTGCTATTATGATGGAACAAAAAACTCATGATTCAAGTAAAAAAGGGGTTCTATTTCTATCAAAAGCCTTCACTATTGGGGAAATGCAAGACCTGAGAGACGAGCAATATTCTAATATTAAAAAGAAAGATGCGGAAGCATCAATGAAAAAAATAAAAATGATTTGGGCATAAGGAGAGAACATGGAAACATTAAAAGAAGAATTTCTAAGAGTAACCAAAGACGACTCCATTGAGTTAAACTTTGGGGTGGCATGCTATGACCAAACGGGATATTTCGAAGTTATTGATAAATACGCTGAGGTCAGAAGGTTTGCAAATGCAGAAGATGCTGCAAAATATTATTTTGACAATGACTATTCAATTCCTCACGCAAATGGGATGGAGGTCTACCCTTCAGATTATGGACAGCCTGAAATAGAAAGTTTTTCGAGTCCAATTTGGCAATATATGAATGGGTTCAAGAGATTTAGCAGCAACTTTGAAGTGAATAAGGTCACGCTTGAGTCTTTTTGTGCTATTGGAGAAGAGGTAAGCATTATCACTAGTGAAGTAAATTGCCACACTTCACCATCAATATTGGCAGTAGAACTGAAAAAAGATTTTATTTTAAACGAAAGCAAAGTCGACAAAATGAAGCAGTATATAAAGGATACCTGGGGTATCGAATGTTTGCGCGCAGAAGAGTGTATTCATGAACTTAAAATTTTGAAATTTAAAATCAATGCAGCACTTAGAAATAAATGCACTCCAGTTATTCACTGGCACTTATAAACCTAAATACAAACAACAACTAAATACTGCAATTTGGATAAGAATTGTTGGCTTTTTCTTGACATATTAACGTTTATATGTTACAATTGTACATATAAAAAATATATAAGGCCAACAATGAATATATTATTAGATTCTATTGAATTTCCATCAATCTCCATGGCAAAACAAAATATTAGAAAACAATTCTTAGAGGATGAAAGAACGCACATTCAGGCATTTAGTGGAGGGAAAGATTCTTCCTTATTACTTCATCTTTTCTTGGAAATGCTACTTGACTTAAAAAACGAAGGAATAAAAACTCGCAAATCTTTCATTGTTACTTCTGATACTGGAGTGGAAATGCCAATGATTACTGGATATGTAAGAAACAAACTAGCCTCTATTGAACAGTTTATTAAAAAAGAGAAACTTAATGTAGAAGTCAAAGTTCTTAAACCCGAAATAAATGATGGTTTTTATGTATGCCTTATAGGGAGAGGCTTTGCAAGTCCAAATCAACGGTTCCGCTGGTGTACAGATAGGTTAAAAATTTTGCCTGGCGTTAAATATTTGACGTCTTTAGCCAAGGTGCATAAGTCAATTATTTTACACATTGGTGTCAGAACAGATGAGTCAATTGCAAGAGCTGAAAGTATTAACAAAAGAGACTATAACTCCAGAGACCTAACCATCCATGATAAAATTCCGAATGCGTACAACTACAGTCCTTTAAAAAATGTTGGAACAACTGAACTATGGAGATATCTAACAAAAGTTCCCGCGCTTTGGGGAACTCACCGCGATATGATGAAGCTGTACGACAAAGGTTCAAGTGAAGCAGATTGCAATGTGGTTCTAAATCCCAATTCTGAAAGCTGCGGGAAGACCAGATTTGGCTGCAGTGTCTGTACTGTTTCTGAAGATAAAAGCATGCAAGGAATGCTTTTAAATGGAGAGGAGTGGATGAAACCTCTGTTTGATTTCAGAAATAAAATATTTGATTATCGCTACGACCATTCAAAAAGAAGAGACAAAAATTCTTTTGGAATGAATGTGGCGGGCAAGTTCTTGTTATCTGTTAGGAAAGAATTATTAGAGGATATTCTCAGAGATGAAGCAAAAATGAAAGACAAACTTATTGAGAAAACAGGAAGTGCTCAACTCATATCTAACGAAGAAATAATAGCCATTAATAAATTCTGGAAAAAAGATGGGGACTTTTCAAATGAGGCTTTAAAGCTTGCAAATAAATATGGAAGAAATCTTCAGGTCCCCGAAGCTAATACAGTTGATATCAAAAATATTTGTGATGAAGTAGGCATTGATGCTCTGTTTTTTGCAGAAGTAATTAGCATCAATCAAGAACATCGCCACAGCCTTAGAAGAATAGGAATAGCCAACGAGCAAAAAGAACTGGTAAAAAATTATGTGCAAGGAGAAGTTCATGAAGATAAATAAAGTAATATTGGAAAATATATTTGCCTACAAAGGTGAAGTAAAATTTGATTTAAGTGATAAGACTAATACAAATATTATTTTAGGAAGTAATGGATTCGGAAAAACATCCTTTATAAATTCATTAAAACTTGCGCTGCATGGAATTACAAAAGAACAATTACTCATTGGAGACACCAGACTTAATAAATATGAATTTGTCATGGGGAGCAGCACTAAACATTACAGTGGTTTAGTTAATAGAACATCAGCTCAAGAAGGAAATAAATCCTGCTCTGTTTCGATTACATTCAGCGAAAAAGAAAAAAATTATAAATTGATTCGAACTTACAAAATTACAACTGCAGGTTTTTCGGAAACATTCGAGCTTTTTAATCTTGATGATCCGTCAGAAGCTTACAAAGATGATGATGCACAAGACTTTATCAATAGAATTATTAGCCCTGAGCTTGCAAAGTTCTTCTTTTTTGATGGAGAGAAGGTTCAAGACATAGCAAACTTCAGCAATGATGATTTTAGAAAAATGCTTGAGAACGTATTGGAGCTGGATATTTTTGACCAAATAATTGAAGATTATACAAGACTGAAAAAAAATTACGTCAAAGACTCATTAAAAGATGATGAATTGAAAACAAATTATGAAACTGCTTCAAAAAGACAAGATAATGAAAAAAGTATTATTAACGAATCGCAAAACAGTATTTCAATCAACAAAGAGAGTTTGAGAACCTTAAAAAAAGACAGAACGGTCATTAACAACAAGATCAAAAAGGTAAATTCTCAATTCAAAGACGTACTCAAGGAGCAAGAGCTAAACTTGGCAGAATTGAAATTCGAAAAAGAAAAAAAGATGATTGTATTTAAAAAAATATCCATGTCTTGCCTTCCTTTGTTATTAAATAAAGAGCTGGGACTTAAAACTGAATTTGATATTTTAAACAACTACTACGACAGCAACTATATTCCAATTGAGATTTTGAAAAAGAAAAAAAAGGAATTCATGGAGCTTGTAAATGAAAAAATTAGAAACGGTGAAGAGATTGAATCTCTGTTTGATTCTGTGTTTTTTTCGGAAAATAAAGGCGTTAGAGTCAGTTTTGTAGATACTTCCAAGGCTGAGTTTCAATATAAATCATTAAACTTAAATCTGATTGCGTTCCAGGCGCTACTTGATGACTTTATTGAACTAGATGAATCAATAGAACGACAAATAAAATTAATTGAGAACACCAAGGTTAATATTAAAGAGAATGAGATTTCACTTTCTGTCCTCCTTGATGATCAAGAAAAATTATTCAAAAATATTGCAAAAAAAGAGAATAACATTGAAGACTCCATTTTGGTGATTAAAAATGCAAAGGATGAGATTGAGTTATTAGAACAAGAATTGCACAACCTTTCAAGAAAAAGCCATAGGGAAGACATTCAAGAACTTTCAATTGAAACTTGCGAAAAAGTAATAGAAGCTGCCAAAAAATCTAAACTGGTCATACGATTTGAAAAGAGAGAGTCACTGGAGAAAATCTTGAATAATAAATTTAAAATGCTTGTAAAAGAGGGCTATGATGCGAGCTATTTAAAAATCAATGAAAGTTTTTCGATTAACGTATTCGATAAAAACAACCAGGCGATGGATATACTTTCTAGTTCTTCAGGTCAAAAGCAAATTATTGCTACAAGTTTAATTTGGGCCATATCTGAATATATTGACTCCGAAATGCCAATGATTGTGGATACGCCCCTGGGAAGACTTGATAAAAAAAATCAAAAACTTTTACTTGAGAATTTTTTTCCAAATGCTTCCGCACAGTTAATCATTCTTCCAACTCCAAGTGAGTTTGAAGCAGAGGGTTTTGATGCTATCACAAAAAATGCAGGCGTGTTTGAGTTAACAAGTAACGGTTCAATTGCAACCGTAGAAGAATTAAAAATAGGAGCATAACATGTTTAATACTACAAAAAAATCAGAAGAGCTAATCCCAGGAATGCAAAAGATATTAAATTTTGAAAATGAGCCCAAATGGTATACTATCAGGTTTGCCATTTTCATGTCTTTGGGATTAAAAGAAAACATTGACTTGACAAGAAAATTAAATTTTGAAGGTGGAGTAAACTACAAGACTGAATTCATAACGGGTAGAAATAAAACAGACATAGAAGGAGTTCAGGCAGACTATAATGACCTCATCGCGATTATGATGAGTAATTATCACGATATTGAACTTAATGATGCCAACGTACTCGACAAACTGCTTGAGCAACACTGCGAGAGAGGTTTTGAACATCTTTCTAAAAATTTAAATGGCAGCTCGAGCATCTTCGTATTTTTAAAGAGTGAGTTATCTGCATAACTTGGGCACAGCGTTCTCATATATTATTTGCCAATTTTAGTTGATTTTGGGCAAAATTAAAAAATTAAGAAAAAAAGATGTTTAACATAATCAGTATCAATTCAAAACTTTGCGATTTTATGGGTGATGGAGTTATTTCAAGCCATATAATCAAGGGATATGAACTGGAAGCTTTATCTGATTTTATTAAGGAAGAATATCAATTTGAAAGTACTAATTTTGTGCTTGGCTATCTTGATAAACCCATATTTGATTTAGCAGAAAGAATTGCCACAAAACTACAGAAGCAGTTTGAACATTAAGACAACAAGAAGTCACCAAAGGCTAATTGGCTTCTATTTTCAAAGACTTTAAACTTGATATATTAAACACATGAGTCTGCTTATTTCCTTCATTGTCAATTACAGTTATAGACATAGACTCGCTACTGACGAGTAGTTCTCTTGAGATTCCAAAAAACTCACAGTCTTTTGGAGTTGCTGCTAACGAGCCCTCCAAATATGATGATGCTCTGTATTCATCTGAAGCCATAATATCTCCTTTTTATATGTACAATTATAACATATTAACGTAATTATGTCAAGTAAAACAGAGTATTATTTTGTTTATTCTCTTTAAATATATGGCCAATTATTGCATAATGGAGCATTTATACGCCTAAGTGTTTTTAGATGGCTCAAAGAGCAAGGAAATGAAAGTGAGTGCTATATATAGGTTTTATAACCCTTAGGGCTCTACACCCTAACAGTTTTTATGATTGCATACTTATTATCAGCATTGCGATCGCGAATAATATTGTAATCATTAAATTTGTTCGCATCTCTTATCCTTTCATTTAAAGAAAAAAGATGTTAATTGGAACATGCTAATAATATCATAGAATTGAACGGTCCAGGAGATAAGAATTAACAAATTTTAAAATTTAAAAAATAGTCGATTGTTTTCTTGACATATTAACGTTAATCTGTTATAATTATACATATCAAAAGAGGAGTTGTTTATGTTTGAAAATCATTTAAAAAAAGATGTAGAATCACTGGCAAAAAAAGAGGGTTTTAAATTAAAATATCATGGGCGTAATTTATATTTTTTAACTCATTCAGAGGGATTAACCGTAACTGGCATGACTCTTAAAGAATGCAAACTTTACTTAACTCAAAATCACTAAGGACTTACAATGGAATCATTAGCACAAGGAATTATTGACCATTCGATTCGTAAGTACGACTGGGGAGACTATTGCTACAGTTTAAACGATGAGATAACCAATAATGATGCAGACAATAATGATGCGTGCATAGGGGGCCTTCACTTAGCAGATACAGAAGACCACAAAACTGCATCAATTTGGATTCATTATAAAAGTGAAATCATCGCAGAGTTTGAAATCAGTGATTTTAAAAAGTACACGATTAAAAACCTGGTAGTTTCCAACGAGAAGAGCTTTATTAAGGTTGCCAACATGATTACCAGTAGCAATTACAAAACATAACAAGGAAAATAAAATGAATACTTTAGAGATATTAAAAAACAATCTAAATATAGATACCGACAATCACAGTGATTATATTATTGAAAACGTGATAAACACGAAGCAGAGTACCGCATCAAAAATTAAAGAAATGATTTTGTGCTACGACACTGAAAATACAATTAACTTTCATGGCAAAAAAGAAATTCAAAACATTGTTAGCAAACTAATAACCACAGAAATTCTGAATGAAGTAGAAAAAAGAGAGTGTTATGGATTAATCAAAACAGACGAAACAAGAATAGAGTTTTTAAAAAAATTTGATACAGAAGAGTCAATTGATGAACTTTTTGGAGGTATATTTTACTCAGTGGCAAAAGAACTGGACAAGAATGCATTAAAGTATTTCAGTTCATTAGCTGAGTTCATTTATGATTTCTTGGTTTTGACTCTTAATACTCGTATGTTTTTAAATAAGTATACAAGAATTATCAACATATCATTTTAAAAAGGAAAAACATGAACAATCAAGATCACGTAATAGTTAAGACAGATGAGAGTTGTTACGGAAGCATGGGACAACTCGGGAATATTACAAAAGAGGTAATTTTAATTTTAGACTCAGAAGATGCAGCTAAAAACGAATTAAAAAAAGACTATTGTAGATTCAGAGGAAACAGCACTGGAAGCGTTTCGTACAGCTCAAGAAAAAGAGAAGAGTCTGACAAATTAAACAATCCAATTCACACAAAAAAATAAAGGAATTATTTGGCAAAAAAAAACAAGAGTTGAATTAACTCTAGACATAGATGAGAACATTGTTATCTTTCATGCTTCATGGGATTACTATATTGCAACCATCAAATATGAAAACTTACTATCAGTTGTATTAGCTTCTCAAAAGGTGAAGATTGCAAAAGTGAAAAACGAATCTGCAAAAAGTACAATTATATTATTAGATATTGATGCTATCAGTAATTTCAGATTAAAACAAAGCGGAGAGAGAAAAGATAGAGTTCTAAACACAAAAGAAGAAGAAGCCAAAGCTATAGGAAAAACCCTGCAGAATTGCAATGTAAGAAAATCACATAAAACCCCCGATGTCCAGCAACCCTAAAAGCTTAATTCATGACAATGACCAAGAATAATATATCAAAGGAGCACATATGATTTCAGAGTTAACAAAAAAAATTAAAGAAGAGACTAAAAAAGGGCAAGAACTATTCTGTCAAGTTTTTAAAAATGAGTTACAAACCTTGCGAGACTTTGTAATTTTAGAAAAGGAAGAGGGTGATGACATTAGTGACTATTTTACTCAATGCTCAAATTCCTATGATATGGGAATTTTCAATTTTGACAATGACATAAACATAAAAGTAAGTTTTTTTATTTTTATTACTGATGAAGCAAATGACAATCCCGACGGGCTTGATGCAACCGAATACACAAGAGACAATTTAAAAACTGAGGACCTGAGAATTCAGGTTGAGGTAAATGACATAAAACATTGCGCAACTTTCGGCAACATTAAGGACGCCATCGATTTTTACAACAAACATAAAAATTTATAGATTTTAATCAAAAAATCTTTCTTTTCTTGACATATTAACGCTAATCTGTTATAATTATACATATCAAGAAAAGGAAGTAAAATGTCTAGGTTTAACGAATACGGTATTCACCCCTCGCTATGGAGAGCTATCAGAAAGAACCACTCTGGAATGGTAGATATTAAGATAAAAAACAAGAGAGGAATAATCATAGGACTTGCTATGATTAACAGATACCTCAACACTATATTTATTCAAGATACTTTCAAATTTAACGATATGAGCATAAAGCATCTTATTCGAGATACAAAAAATATTCACCAGGCGAACCTTAAAGGTTCAATTATTCCAATTGGAATTAGAAGATTTTAAGGAACAGTAAATGAGAAAATTAAATATGAACCCAGATTTTGTAGAGATAATGGAAGCTTACGGGATAGATACAAGCAAAGTATCTCTAAATGAGAATGGCACAATAAATTGTGGAGAACATGGAAACTGGACTTGTGGAAACCATTATGACGACAATGGGATTTCTGATTTTGTAATCGCGTATCAAGCAAGAGAAACGACAAAAAGCTCTTGGAGGTTAGCAGATGGAAAATTAGAGTTTTTATGCAGAATAAACACGGAAGCTCAAAAAATGACTGCAGCTCAGCTGTATAAAAATATGCACAGTTTTTATAAACAAGGAAATACTTTAGTAAAAACGTTTGAATGGCTTAAAGATGCCTATGGAAATAGTGCATCGGATTTAATGATTGGGTTTATGAAAAAATACCCAGACGACAAAGAGTTGAGAAATGAATTTGACAAAAGCTGTTTTATAAAATAAACACAGATTTAAAACATAAAATATTAAAAGGATCAGTATGCAAACGGATAATAAAAACTATAAACCAGAAATAAGCACAGCAGGAATCAATGGATATGTTACCAATATACAATTAGAAGTCAAGAAAGCATTTGATAAAGCTGCAGAACTAGGAAAATTAGATAATCCAGATGAACTTTTCAAAAAATATGTATTAAGAACAGAACACTTTAAAGATTATGCACATTTTATGGAAATTACTCGAGAGTATTGTGAAGTAAAAGAGGGAGACCATATGCTTTCAAGCCTTACGCAAACACTACTAGAAAAGGACGAAAAGAAAGTTGAATTTCAAAACGATGAAGAATGTCATCTTGATTTACTTTTAATGATGGCTTCAGCGCAATCTTATTTAATTAGAGCTGGACGGGTTTTTGGAAATAGCGAATGGATAATTACGCTTGAAAAATTCTTCTACGAAATCCCTGATTCGGTTTTAAGCAGATGTGGATACAGTAAAAATCTGAACAGTTTCAACAAGGTAAATCAGCTAATCACACACACTTTGGCGACTGAAAAAGAAACATATAAACTTGCAATGAAAACAGAAATTAAAGACCTGCCAACTACAGTTGGACTTGAATTTTTAAGAATCAAACAATAAGACAAAAATAAACCATCAAAACGGAAAATGTCATTAGTTAAGCACTGCCTTGACAATGGCTTTATCTATTTGTCGCTACAGAAAGATAATATAAAGCACTACTGGTTAATAGTAAAAACCTAAAATAAATCCACTCAAAAAACCTCAGCAAATATACAAATTTAACAACAAATTACATTCTTTTTCTTGACATATTAACGATAATATGTTATAATTATATATATCAAAAGAAGGACATCGAATGTTTAATTTAGAGAATAAATTTCTAGCACAAAAAGCAGACGAGATTAAAAAACTAAAAGCTGAATTGAAAAAAGAGGCTATTGAGAACAATAGAGATAGAGAGAACTTCTTTATACTTATGACAGTTGATTCTGACACATTTGAAATTGTACAACACTTGGATATGGGACACACTGAAAATGATGTTGTTTCATTCTACTAAAAGGATTCAAAATGATTAAAGTAGCAGACACATTCCCAACAATCAAGGCACTTATTGAAGAAGTCGAAAAGCTAAAGATGAAAAAATTAGAGATTAGCGACAAAGGCTTGACGGGAAACATCAAGGGTAAACTTGGAGATAAAAACATAAATATTTCATATATGAAAGAAAACGAAAATTTTGTTATCACTTTCATTGAGAGCAAGTAGGTATCCAAATGAATGAGTTTAATCAAGCCAAAACCATAGAGGAGTTAAGAACCAAAACAAGATTTCAAAATCTCAAAGAAACCTCAGCAATTTTCAAAGACAAAAAAATAAATGTTGAGGTCAAACTTTACGGAAATTCTATCTATGCGATAATTGACGGATTAATTCCTCTTTCTGTAAACAAGCATAATGTTTTATGCTCTGTTAAAACAGTAAAGAAAGAAGTCATATTTAACTTTCTTGCAGCAAACGACAGCGAATATTTAAACATTAATGGTGCTTATGAAGAAGCAGACTTTAACAACCTTATGAGAAAACTCATAGGCTAATAAAAACTAAGGAAATACAATGGGTGATAGAGTAAGACTACTACAATACGGTGGAGAAATTTACACTGAAACAGAAGACGGTGAACCCTACGCAGATTTAACTACAAAAATACCAGGGCTAATGTCGCAAGTAAAAGCAGACCAGTTTTTAGTGAAATTTTATTCTGAAAACAAAAGTTTTTTACAGCAACTCTTAGAGCTTGGAATTTTTAAGGAAACTGGACTAGTCTTCCCGATGCAGCATGTAGATATTCCATGTTGGGAATTAACAAAAATCGGAAAGGAGTACATTGAAAAAGGAACTTTAATCTCAGCAGACTAGCATTCTTTTCTCACAAATTTCTCACAAAACCCTTGAATCTCTCAAGGGTTAATTCTCACAAAATAAATCAATTTTATCTTGACATATTAACGATAATATGTTATAATTATACATATACAAATTAAGGGAGTAGATATGAAAAAGTTTGTAATAGAAGACTGGTGTGGCAACATTTTATTTGGTAAAGCTTTTGATGAAAAAGATACAGCTTTGGAGTTTTTTGATGAAAATGTAAAAGAAGATGAAAGGGAAGACATCAGCATTGCCTCAAGAGAAGGGGAAATAAAAGGCGGTAAATTTTACCCAAGTAATTAGATAAATTAAATCAGAAACCACAAGGAAAAACATGAACACTTCAAACTTAGGAACCATTTCAAATGTAGGAGCAAGCAGATTGGATAAAGCCATTCAAATTGCTCAAGAAAACTGTTGCCTTGATGCCACAGGAGACGGCATCGCTTTTATTGATATGAGTGATGAAATAATGAAAGAAAAGTTGCTTGAAGCAAAAATCATTGAGCGATCTGATTGTGTGGAAATTGAAAAGTCTACCATTTGCACATTGCTGCTAACAAAATAGGGGTAAGCATGAGCGAATTATGGGTATCTGGACGAAAAATTGATTTCAACAAAATTGAGTTAACACTCTATAATAATTTAACTGGCTGTGACGAAGAAGATTCTACCATCACAATAAATAATCCTCAAAAAACGGACAAAGCTCTAGAATTAATCAACGAAAATAAGTTTTGTGATTTAAGTGAAGTGTGTTTATATTTAGAAAATATACCCTTTACACAATCAAGCATAAATATCTTAGAATCTTAAGGAATAAAATGAATACTTTGACACTAAAAAACATGGAAGCTCAAGCAGATAGACAGACGAAACCCCATGGTAAAATTTTAATAAACGTAGAACATGAACTGGGTGACTATCTTGAAGATGACAAAATAGTTTACGAATTAGAATTTGAAAAAAATGAGGAGAGTCTAAAGAAAATTACATGTTTAATGTATACACTTGAATTACTTGATACAAGTATGTTCATGTGGGCGGTATCAATTAGAAAAGATAACCATAGTCTTCAAGATACATTGGATTATATTAATGCATTCACAATTAAACCCGATGAAAGTTTATTTTATTGCACTAAAAATATAATGGAAGAACTAAGAGGTTATGAAGATTTTAACCTTGAGATGTTTTTAGAAGGATTATCTTTCATGCACAAAGAAAACATGTTTACTACTGTGAATGAAAGTGACTTTGAACTATTGCTTTGTTATCACGCAACTACCAGATGGTTCTCTAATGGGAAAGAGTTTAAAAAAGAAGGAAACTTCTCAATTTTGAACAAGTATTCAATTTTTGCTTCTTCAAAAGAGGGCACTGAAACAATTGCATTTGCAGACACTGAAGCAAAAGCGAAACTTGCAATCTCTGTATTCAATTTAGAACTCAAAGAAAACACTTTTAACAATACCACTTCACTGGAAAATATACTAGGGTTTGATTACGACTTACTTTAACCAGGAAGCATTTTTATGCTTCTTGATTTTCTTCTAGTAGTTCAAAATATTCTCGTCTTATGTAATCCACATGAAAGTTATCAATATCAAATATCCACTTTCCCTCATAATTCACATCAGGGTCAATAAAATAAATACTATTTAATTTATCATTGGCTTGCAGTATCACTTTTTTTCCAGTGTTATAATTTAAGGCTTCGAAAGTTTCCGAATCGATTACATTAACAACCTCATATTGTTTTTCTTCTAAAGTTTTTATTTTTTTGTATTCTCCAGGAAAATCAGGCTTGTAATCCCTAAGAGCAGTAACTTTATTGCCACTAATATCGTACAATGTATCCTCAATCATTCCGCCAGTTTGAACGAGTTGTAAATTTTTATAATCTTCAACGAGAAGTATAATTCTTTTAATTCTTGGCATGTCTTGATTATGTGGAATTCGGGCAAAAACATCATCAAAAATTTTCTTTTCAATAAACAGAGAGTTTTTATACATATAGCCACCATGCTCATCAAATACTTTTCTAAACTCAGGCTTATAGACAAAGTAATCTTTCTTGGCAATATGATGAGAAATATATTTAGTATTATTTGGTATTCTTGAATTAAAGACGGGCTGAATTTCTAAAATAAGCTGCGCGAAATAGTTATCTATAATATTTGCATCAATTTCCTCAAGGTAATAATGAGATGCGGAGTATTTTTCTTTTCTCTCATTGACATATTCTAATACATTGGAAGTTTTTCCTATAAAAACAATATCATTATCATGGATAAAGTAGACAATAAAGTACTTAATATCCTCTATTAATTTACCTTCAATTTTAATTGCACCATCAAAGATGTCCTGGAGTTTTTCAATCATGTCCATGTATATTTTCCTTGTGTTTTTAAAGAGGCTATTCTACAATAATTATAAAATTCTGGCAAGTACTTTCACTGCAATAAAATACAAAGATAACTTGCTTTTGTCTTGACATATTAACGATAATATGTTATAATATCACATCTAAAAAGGAGTCCTTATGAACAATCGGGAATATGTTAACAACAGTGGAAGCAAATGCCCCATATGTGAGAGTGAAAGCATCATAGCAAAAGGTACAGAGTTTAATTCTGGAAGTGCAAACGTTGATGTTGAATGCTTTTCATGTCTTAGTACTTGGGCTGAACAATTCAAAGCCACTTCTGAAAAAGATGTGTGTGAATGTGGAGCTACTGATTTAGAATACAACGATGGAGAGTCAAGTGGTTTAACTCACTATCAAAATGTATCGTGCGTGTGTGGCAAAAGCTGGATTAACGACTACTCACTGCATTCTTTTGAAATGATACAAGAAAACAAACCCACATCAGAAAAAAAGGAAATCAAAAAAACTAGCCTTGAATCGATACTGTCTTTATTAGATACAGAATTAGAAAAAGCAGTCGAAGATGCTGAAGAGAATGAGGGTGGTATGTCTAAATTCCTTGAGGACTTGCAAGACTCATCTGAATTTTATGACGAAGCCCACGCAGACGGAAGAGTTAAAGCACTAACTGATTTAAAAAACAAGTTAGTTAGTCTGAAATAAATGAAGGGGAATTAATTATGCAAAAGTTTATCATGTTGAATTTCTATATTTCGCTCAAAAGTCTTTTTATTCGTAGTGCAAACTCAATATTGCTTGCATTTTTTATAATTGCAATTGCACTTTCATTAAATGATTACTTAACTAAGCCATTCTATTTATCTACTGGGCAAATTCTAATAGATTTATTAATTGTATATTCTGCATTAATATTTTTATTTTTAGTTGCTTATGTCTTTAGCTACTACACTAAAATAAATTTTATACCCTTGTTTGGTTTAAATATTTTAATGGTTTTTTGCTTTATTAGCAACATGGAAGTTTTATCCATATCATTTTAAATTATCGAAAGGAGAATCTGTGAAAAAAGTACTTTTAAATTTGAAAGATAAAGTTAAAAACTCTGAAAAAACATTTTCTGTTGCGGAAGTGGCTTTCAAGATAGTTGCTGAGAGGCTTGTGGTTAAAAACGACAATGATTTAGGACATACAAAAATAATAAAAGGAAGGAACTGAATGAAAAATAACACAAATCCAAACAATAAAATAGAAACGGAAACAGAGTATGCAGATGGTCTGATTATATGTAGTACCAAATTTAATAATCAAAGATTCCAACAGGTATATAACCTCATCGATGAAGATGCAATTTTATATGCAGAAGATAAAACAGAAGCGGTGAAAAAGTTTGAAAAATACGTGAACGACCCCATGTGGAATTAAAGGAATAGAAATGAACTCAAATGAAACAAACTTCGTATCTCTTAAAGACCTTACTTCGGAGAATTTTTCAAGAAACGCAAGAAAAATTATTGATACCCCGATAGTTTTTACTGAAGCTGTGTCAAAACTAATACTCAATAAACCAAAACACGAAAATATAGAAGACAGATGTTCTGAATTAATAGCTATGCTCTACCATGCAATCCTTAAT
>Ga0105351_1000683_pt1 | contig 15971 bp, 12 predicted proteins | sample EN4Hudsemesocosm_FD_83662 | JGI IMG/M metagenome (GOLD analysis project Ga0105351, IMG submission 83662) | Methane-oxidizing microbial communities from mesocosms in the Hudson Canyon - EN4B Hudson Canyon | ecosystem: Environmental > Aquatic > Marine > Cold seeps | place: Hudson Canyon... | reverse complement strand
GTTGACTATGAGCCATCGCTTGTGAAAAACGGTCAACAAATAAGGCGCGATTGGGTAATTCGGTAAGCACATCATAGTGTGCCATTAAATGTAACTTTTCTTGTTGTTGCTTAGTTTGAGTCACATCAGAAAAGATGCCTATATAACGTAGGAGCTGACCATGTTCATCTTCTATTGCTGTGATAGTGATTAATTCAGCATAAAGAGAACCATCCTTTTTACGGTTCCATATTTCTCCTTGCCAGAATTTTTCAGTGGCTAAATCATGCCACATGTCTGCATAAAAAGTGTCATCATGATGACCAGAACTAAGAAAACTAGGGTTTTTGCCAATAATTTCATCAGGCTGATAACCTGTCAGTTCAGTAAACGTAGGGTTTACATCGATGATAATGCCTTTATCATCGGTGATAATAATACCTTCATGGGTATCACTAAAAACACGTGCTGCTAAACGGAGCTGTTCTTCATTTTCACTGCGGTCATGAATTAAGCTATTAAATGCTCTTGCCATATCAGAAATTTCATCATTCCCTGTCACAGTGAGTTGATTATAGTCATGAGACTGCTCACTGTAGCGCATACTCTTAGCAATAGTTTTTATTTCATTAACTAGGCGACTACGTAATGTTAAACCAATTAGGCTGACAAACAACACAACAAGAAAAGTGAGCAGTAGATAAAGGTTCAACAATCGTGTCGTTTGAGCCTCAATGGCACTAGCTGATTGGTTTAAATCGTGAATGATAGCTTGGCTGACCTGATGAATAAGGTTAAGCCGTTCACTTGCTTGTTGCCACCAATGTTCGGGGTCGTGAGTACTAATATTGTGGCGTAAAAAATTAATAGCAGCAATGGCTGGCTCATCATCTATTTCGATTACTTTATCAATATAACGAATAGATAGGTTTTGGCTTTTCAGCTCTGTAATGGTTGCAAGCTGACTTTGATAGTCTTTAAATGTCTCTTCAATAGTGTTGAGCGCTGCTATCTCATTCACTGCTATATTAGGTAAATGACGGTAGCTGTCGATTTGCTTTTGAGCTAATTGGAAATTTTGCTGAAAGCGTTCGGCATCAAGCGGCTCATTCCTAATGACACGGTTTTTAAAATTATGAATTAAACCACCATAACCAATAAGTTCTTGTAAACCATTTAAAGCATCTTGTCTTAATGCCCTATTAAAGACGACTTCACGAAAATGTTTCACCACTGTATTTGATGGCTGCTCCAGAGCTTTAGTTAATAATAATTGATGTCGAGAAGTGGCTATATTATGAAAGTTTCTTATGGCCGCTTGTTGTCCTGAGATATAGCTGGAGATCAGGCTAAATTGATCTGCACTAAATTCTTGAGCTGAAAATACACCATTGAGTGCACCGCGTTCTTGACCAGAAAGTTCTTCTAGCCATAATAGTTCAATATATGAAGAGGATAAATTATTGAGCTCATAGGTTGAATTCAGGCTAGGCATAAAGCTAATGACATTTAAAATATCACTGATAAGCTGACTATATAGAGCAAAAAATTGATTATCAATGAGTTGATCTATTTGTCGACGGGTCGTGTTTATACTATCTAGCTCTGCTGTCAAATAGTCCAGTTTTACGCGCAGCTCATTAGTCTCATAGCCACTTTTATGGATAGTATTAAACGTAAGTTTTTGCAGGGTTGAATCGGTCTCTTGACGCTGTTCGGTTAATCTAGTGTGATAGATCTTACCTTGACTTCCAAATATGCCAGCACTCAGTCCCCGTTCCTTTTGTAGCTGGTAAACAAGTTCAGAAAGTTGATTGACAATAATTGAAAAATGTAAGGTATTTTGGGTGCCGTTTAATTGCTGTTGTTTATCATTTATCGATGACGTAGCAAAAAATAATAGAGTGGCAAGGGGGATTATAAGAAATAAACTGAGCTTCTTACTAATGGAGATATGATTTAAAAAATGGTGGTAGTTCATAATTCTCTAAAATTCTTCACAATAAATTCACTATACCTTCTTATCAACAATAAAAGCTATACGATATAAAATCAATCGCCTAGTTTATTGATCTAGGTCAGTCAAGTTTTTAATTCAATTTAAATAATGTCTATGTCACTCTTTATTGTTATATTATTGACTTAATTAGTCGCGAGAATTTGTCATTTTTTCATTGTCATGAATGCAGGGTGTCAGTAGTGAGGTGTTGGCGTGAAAAGAAGGCAGTTTATTGCATTATCCATGATGATGGGTTTAGCCAAAGGGGCTGGAGCGATGATAGCTTCTCGTCGTACCGGTTTAGTACTTGATGAGCGGTTTTCTCAGCATCAGATCCACCAAGCCCACCCTGAATCACCAGCACGCTACCAAGCGATCACTGAGCATGTGCTAGCACAGAATATAATCAATGCTGTATCGCTTATTTCACCAAAAAAAGACAGTGAACAGTGGTTAACACTTGTTCACTCACAACATCATATTGACTCGATTAAAGCTAAGCAGCCCCAAACACATCAGCATGCCTTGCTTGCTACGGCCGGCGTATTGGCATGTGTAGACGCCATTTTTTCAGCTGAGATTGATAATGCGTTTTGTGCCTCTCGTCCTCCAGGCCACCATGCGAGTAATAGTGGCAAGGAAGAAGGTTTTTGTTATTACAACCATATTGCAATAGCAGCACGTTATGCCCAGAAAAACTATGGCATTAAAAAAGTATTAATTGTCGATTGGGACTATCATCATGGCAATGGAACAGAATGGGCTTTTTATGCAGATCCTGATGTGCTTTATTTCTCAACACACGATATGTTTGCCTATCCGGGGTCAGGACTTCCTGACAGAAAAGGCGAGGGTGATGGCGTGGGGTTTAATATTAATGTGCATTTAGAATGTGGTGCTAAAGATAAAGATATTCTCCACGCATTTGAACAACACTTATTACCGTTAGTGGATGATTTTTTACCAGAACTGATTCTTATTTCAGCAGGATTTGATAGTCGCCAAGATGACCTTTTAGGTTGCCATGATATCAGTGACCAAGGTTTTACTGATTTAACAGACATGCTGAAAATAATTGCTGATAAACATTGTGATGGCAAAATTGTGTCTGTTTTAGAAGGTGGTTATAACATTCAAGGTAATGCCAGTGCCGTTACTGCCCATATCCAGTCATTGATGGCATAGCTGATTCGGTCATGATTATAAATTCAGGGATAGAGACGTATTATGAAAACATACCTTGATTGTTATCCTTGTTTTTTAAGACAGGCCTTAAGTGCTGCTCGCCGCGCAGGTGCATCTGAACAGCTACAACAAGAAATACTATTAAATTCAATGGAGGAACTTCGTGCTTTACCTTCTGGAGCCACTCCGCCAGAGATAGCCTATAAAATACACAAACTTGTGCGCCAGAAAAGCAGAATGAGTGATCCCTATCAACAGGACAAAGAGCGGGCGACTCAAGAGGCCTTGGAGTTTTATCCTCAGTTAAAGGCAAAAGTTGAGTCGGCCATAGACCCACTTGAAATGGCTATCCGAATTGCTATTGCAGGAAATATTATTGATCTTGGTGTGTCGGATAGTTATGACATTAAAGCGACGCTTAGTCGCGTGCTGACACGGCCATTAGCTATTAATGATTTAGATGTATTTCGTCAACAACTGGCAGGGGTTAGTTCTATACTTTATTTGGCTGATAATGCTGGTGAGACCGTATTTGACCGAATATTGATAGAAATGCTGAATAAACCGGTTACTTATGTTGTTAAAGCGGCTCCTATTATCAATGATGCAACACATGAAGATGCCATTGCTGCAGGAATAGATCTCGTTGCTGACATTATCGATAATGGCTCCCAAGCACCAGGGACACTGTTTGAACAATGTTCACCATCATTCATCAAACGCTTTGAGCAGGCAGAATTAATTATAGCTAAAGGGCAGGCTAATTATGAAAGTTTGAGTGATTATTCGGGCCCCATTTTTTTCTTATTACAAGCTAAGTGTAATGTGATTGCTCGTGATCTGGGTATAGCAGAGAAAGATATTGTTTTGAAGCAACAGCAATTGAATAAATTTGCATTAGTTTGAATTGAAGTTCTACACCTTAATTGTTTGCAAACTATCGAACTTAAGTAACAAAATTTTTATTAGAGAATAAACAGCTCGAACAATTGCTAGCACTATGCAATGAATTGAGTTTATTCTGACTATACTAATCAGCATGGATGTTAACCCTATTTAGGGAGATGAATTAAAACAACAAGGCGAATCGGCGGATAGTCGTTCTTTGGCGTCGATTGTGACCGCGCTATTAAGTAATACCAGCTCAATGCAAGTGGCGATGAGCCAAATGAAGCAGCAATTAGATTCAATAAAACAAGAGATTACAGGGCTGCAAGATCGTTTAGAAGTGGTATCAATTGAGGCAATAACAGATCCGTTAACAGGATTAATGAATCGTAAAGGGTTTATGACCGCAGTTGAAAAGGCCGTAGCAGAATTTGGACATCCTGACTCACCACTCAGTTTATTAATTTTAGACATCGATTATTTCAAAAAAATCAATGACAGCTATGGGCATTCTGTCGGAGATAAAGTAATACAAGTAGTGGCAAATGCGATAACAAAATATACCGAGAGGTAACGATACTGCTTGTCGTTTTGTATATGCTTGATGGTGGAACGTTATAGTGTTCATCTAGTGAATTTAACACCATCTTTTTTTCACTGTGCTGGATTATCAGTCAAGCGATAGATAATCTCAGGCAAGTGGATTTCATTACGCTTAGTTTATGATACGAACATCAAAATCATAAAATATAAGGTAATGAATGATGATTTATTTAAATCCAAATACCGAAAGTTCTCCTCTATCCTGCTCATGCGGCCCTTGGAGCTTATAACACGTTAGCTGTTGGTCATGACTCTCACAAAATGATGCATGATCATTACCGGCAAGTGAAGAACCTGTTAGTCCTCTACCTCTACAGCACAATCCCTGTTGGCTTCTTTTAGGCTGGCTTGAAACTAAACTGCCAAAGCCCATCAACTAATCAGCAAGATGACATTCAGAGATCTAGTATTTCTGTTTAGCTTTGCTGAGGTTTAACTAATAATTATCAAAAAAGGTGAATATATGGCTTTAATATCGATGCGACAACTATTAGATTATGCAGCAGAGCATGAGTTTGCTATTCCTGCATTTAATGTCAGTAATATGGAGCAAGTACAAGCTATCATGCAAGCCGCTAATGCGGTGGATAGCCCCGTTATATTGCAAGGTTCGGCAGGATCACGTCACTATGCCGGCGAACCATTTTTACGCCACTTAATTTTAGCGGCGATCGAAGAATATCCTCATATCCCTGTTGTTATGCATCAAGATCATGGATCGGAACCCGCTGTGTGTGCTCGCTCAATTCAGTCCGGTTTTAGCTCTGTGATGATGGATGGCTCGTTAATGGCGGATATGAAAACACCCTCATCGTTTGATTACAACGCTGGAGTGACACGCGTTGTTGCTGAGATGGCACATGCTTGTGGTGTCTCTGTTGAGGGTGAACTGGGCTGTTTAGGATCGTTGGAAACAGGCATGATGGGAGAAGAAGATGGTCATGGCGCAATAGAAAAGCTTGATCAGAGTCAATTACTGACTGATCCAGATGAAGCGGTTGAATTTATTAAACAAACACAAGTCGATGCCTTAGCGGTTGCGATTGGCACCAGCCATGGTGCTTATAAGTTTAGTAAACCACCGACAGGTGATGTATTAGCTATCAATCATCTGAAAACACTGCAACAGCGCTTACCTAATACGCATTTTGTTATGCATGGTTCTAGTTCAGTGCCACAAGATTGGTTAAGCATTATTAATAGCTATGGTGGTGATATAGGGCAGACCTATGGGGTGCCTGTTGATGAGATTGTTGCTGGTATCAAATATGGTGTACGGAAAGTGAATATTGATACCGATCTACGCATGGCTTCAACGGGAGCAATTCGTCGTTATTTAGCACAACAAGAACATGCGTCAGACTTTGACCCACGTAAATTCTATAAGGAAGCGACAGCGGCAATGCAGGCTATTTGCCAGGCTCGCTATGAAGCCTTTGGTAGTGCTGGCCATGCCAGTAAGATCAACGTTATTCCTTTACAACAAATGGTTGAACGTTATGCCAATGGCGAGTTAACGACATCTGTATTTTAAAACTAAAACGTTATTTTATAAGTGCTATTTCAGCAAGATGTTTCATATAGAATGAAATTTGAGGAAGAGACAGAATGAGCAATCACAAAACATTAACGCAATTTATTATTGAACAACAACGAAGCCTGCCTGATGCGACAGGAGATTTAACCTTACTTTTAAATGACATCGCTACTGCGTGCAAACGCATTTCACATACTGTGAATCGAGGCTCAATCACAGGGTTGTTAGGCAGTGCTGAAACGGAAAATGTTCAGGGAGAAACGCAGAAACAATTAGATATTATTACCAATGACATTATGGTTGAGGCATTGGAATGGACAGGGCATTTGTCCGGAATGGTATCAGAAGAAGTTGATGACTTTATTCCTATTCCAGAGCAATATCCTCGCGGTAAATACTTAGCTTTATTTGATCCCTTAGATGGTTCATCTAATATTGATGTCAATCTAACAGTAGGTACTATTTTTTCTATTCTTAAAGGTCGAGAGGGTCTTGAGGCAACACTGGATGACTTTTTGCAAAAAGGCAGCGAGCAAGTCTGTGCTGGTTTTGTACTTTACGGCCCATCTACGATGATGATCCTCACCACAGGACAAGGTGTAAACGGGTTTACCTTAGATCAAGATGTGGGTGAGTTTGTATTGAGTCATCCTGCTATGACTATTCCTGAAGATACTGCGGAATTTTCAATTAATATGTCGAATCAGCGTTTTTGGGAACAGCCGGTTCAGCGTTATATTAATGAGTGCATGCAAGGTGAGGAAGGCCCGCGAGGACTTGATTTTAATATGCGTTGGGTCGCGTCGATGGTGGCTGAAGTTTTTCGCATTTTGACGCGTGGAGGAATCTTTATGTATCCTCATGATAAACGAGAGCACTCTAAATCCGGCAAGCTCAGACTGATGTATGAAGCCAATCCAATGGGGTTTATTATCGAGCAAGCTGGTGGTCTATGTTCAACAGGAACTGAGCGTATTTTAGATATTGACCCAGATAATATCCATCAGCGAGTGCCCGTCATTTTGGGGTCTAAAAACGAAGTGAATAGAGTGCTGTCTTATCATCTTGATTAGTGAATAAATAAAACATCTTCTTAACGTTAACGAGAAAATATTAAAAGGTTAAAATTATGCGTAAGCCACTTGTTGCTGGTAATTGGAAAATGAATAATCCAATTGAAAGCTCTAAAATATTGCTCGAAAATATCTTACATCAAACCGAACTACTCGACAGCATGCTAGCCAAAGCAGGACAAGCTTCAGCACTTGATATTGCTATATTTCCTCCCTCAGTATACTTAAAAGAAACACAAGAAATATTAACGGGTTCATCATTACATTGGGGAACTCAGAATGTATCTGCATATGATGAAGGTGCCTATACAGGCGAAATTTCAGCATCAATGCTACAAGGTTTTGGCTGTGATTATGTCTTAATTGGCCACTCTGAACGACGCTGTTTATATGAAAAATTAGAGCTCGATCAGTTTGTACTCGATCAGATTGTGGCACAAAAATATGACATGGCAACTCAGCATGATTTGACCCCTATAATATGTATTGGTGAAACAGCAGAAGATTATGAGTCAGGAAAAACAGAAGAAGTAATTGCACGTTTATTAGATGTCCTCATTGAGCATAAAGGGGCGCAAGCATTAGCACAGACGGTGTTTGCTTATGAGCCTGTTTGGGCTATTGGAACGGGGAAATCAGCGACCCCCGAATGGGCCCAAGAGGTCCATTCATTTATGCGTCAGCGTATAGCTAAGCATGATAAGGCTACAGCAGAGTCTCTACGTATTATTTATGGTGGTAGTGTCAATGCCAGTAATGCGGCTGCAATTTTTGCAAAAGAGGATGTTGATGGTGGTCTGATTGGTGGCGCGTCATTGAATGTCGACGAGTTTATCCAAATTTGTTTTGCCGCAGCGCTAAAAGCTAAAGCTTAATGTTCACTACAGATTGAGCATGCGGTCTTAGAAATAGTATTAAAGCTGTTAATGACTACTCCACCATGGTTTAACTATTTCAATTGGGCGACGGTTGGATAACTGTTATAATCCGTTTCAACTTTTGCCACATAGCTCAGCTAGTTAGAGTGGTCTTGTAACAATGTGATTAATGGCTATATTTACACAATCAGTTGATTATAATTAAGCAGCATGGACGTTAACCATACTTTAAGGATAAGAAGTTCCTGAAACAAGGCGACGCGCGATGTCACAACATACCATTTCTTCTGATCGAAATGCAGCAATACTCAAACAGGTTATACCTTTTATGGGTAAATATAGTCTGTCAGCCACGCCAGTAAACTATACCGTTATCTATGAGTATTATTCAGGTGGCAATCCGCAATTAAATCAAACAATTGATAAGGCGTTATCATCCGAGCTGGCGCCAACAAATGATGTGTTGCAAAGTTGGTTTGATTCTTTCTTGATTGATTATGATTTAGTTGAACTCACACAAACCCAAATTGATATGTATCAAATTACGAATCAACTGGCAGCGTTAACACGACAGACAGAGGGTGATATTAGTCAGTTTGATGGCTCACTCAATGAACGTAAAAAAGAATTAGGCGCATCGGCGGATAGTAGTTCTTTGGCGTCGATTGTGACCGAGCTATTAAGTAATACCAGCTCAATGCAAGTGGCTATGAGCCAAATGAAGCAGCAATTAGATTCAACAAAACAAGAGATTACAGGGCTGCAAGATCGTTTAGAAGTGGTATCAATTGAGGCGATAACAGATCCGTTAACAGGCTTAATGAATCGTAAAGGGTTTATGACCGCAGTTGAAAAGGCCGTAGCAGAATTTGGACATCCTGACTCACCACTCAGTTTATTAATTTTAGATATCGACCACTTCAAAAAAATCAATGACAGCTATGGGCATTCTGTCGGAGATAAAGTAATACAAGTAGTGGCAAATACAATAACAAAATATACTAGAGGCAATGACACTGCTTGTCGTTATGGTGGTGAAGAATATGCCGTTTTATTACCTGATACTGATCAGCAAGATGCACTCATTGTTGCCGAAAAGATTCGTCGGATGATAGAAACAATAAAACTTAAAAAAGCGGGCAGTGGTGAAAAGCTTTCTCGCATGACGATCTCGGTTGGCATTGCGGGCTTTGTTTCTGGCCTAAATATAAATGATTTTATCGATAAAGCTGATGCAGCTTTATATCAATCGAAAAATTCCGGCAGGAATCAATGTACCATTTCTGCAGACTAAAAGAGTCAGTTATAAAACCTAGCTTAGCGTCGGTATTGAGCAATAAAAAAGCCCTAATACCTTGCGGTATTAGAGCTTTTTATAAGGTGGTTTTTGTTTAGCGGTTACAGATGTACATTGTTACTTCAAAACCGAAACGCATGTCTGAATATTCTGGTGTAGTCCACATGATAATTACCTCTCAAATTTAATATGAATTATTTATGGCCCGAATTAATTTCGCTGACCGTGGATTAAACTATACGGTAATTGTCACTATAGCGTTAGAGGAAAAAGCCTGATATAGCTCAGTAATTTTCTTAGTGCAATCACTCTTCAACAGGCACTCGCATCGTTACAAATTCTTCTGCTGCAGTAGGGTGAATACCTATGGTGGCATCAAAATCTGATTTACTTGCCCCCGCTTTGATTGCTATTGCTATGCCCTGCATGATCTCTCCTGCATCAGCACCGACCATGTGAGCACCGAGTACTTTATCGCTGTCACCATCCACTAATAATTTCATCAAGCTTCGTTCTTCAGAACCACTGATCGAATGTTTCATCGCGCGGAAGCTTGACCTGTATTTAACGACATTAGAATAGTTTTCCCTTGCTTGTTCTTCCGTCATGCCAACCGTAGCAATATTAGGTTGGCTAAATACTGTTGTTGCAATATTTGTATAATCTATCTTCCATGAGCCATTATTATAAAGTGCTCGTGCTAGCGTCATGCCTTCTTCTAAAGCAACCGGTGTTAACTCCATACCACCAGTGACATCCCCTAAGGCATAAATGCTATCTTCGCTGGTTTGAAAGTGTTGATTCACTTTAATATAACCACGATCAGTCAAGTCAATATTGACATTTTCTAGGCCAAGATTATTCAACTGTGGTTTACGTCCTGTGGCATAAAGTACGGCATCAACGACGAGTGATGTGCCATTACTCAAGTTTACTTTTAGTGATTTATCAGCTTGCTTTTCAATTGACGTCACATCAGTATTAAACTGCAAGTTAACGCCCTTTTTAGCAATTTCTTGTGCCGCGAACTCTCTCACGTCATTATCAAAACCACGTAAAAAGAGTGCTCCTCGATAGAGCTGGCTTACATCAGCGCCAAGGCCATTAAATATACCTGAAAATTCAGTTGCTATATAACCGCCACCGACCACAATTACTCGCCTTGGGAAGGAAGCCAAATCAAAGATTTCATTTGAACTGACGACATGTTCATTACCAGGGAATTCAGGTATATAGGGCCAACCACCAACAGCGATAACGATGCGTTCAGCACTATAATGGTTACCATCAACCTCCACAGTATGTTTGTCAACAAGCCTACCTCGACCTCTAATGATCTCCACATTGGCATTGTCTAAAATGCCATCATAAATACCATTTAATCGTGTTATTTCTTCTGTTTTACTATTGCGTAAGGTTTCCCAGTCAAAAGAGATGTCACCTGTGCTCCAGCCAAATCCTTTACCTTCATTAAAGTGACTGGAATACTCTGAGGCATAGACATAGAGCTTTTTGGGCACACAGCCTACATTAACACAGGTGCCGCCCATATAACGATCTTCACAAACGGCTACTTTGGCACCAAATGACGCCGCCATTCTGCTGGCTCTTACACCACCGGAGCCAGCACCAATAACAAAAAGATCATAATCGTAATTCATTCTATATTACCCTTTGACTGTTCTCTGCAACTGGCACCAGCTAAGATTTCCTGGTGCCAGTTACATGTTAATCGGATGTTAGCCTAAGTAGTTCAGCATTGTGTCCACATCACTACGTTCGAAGGGATCATCTGGACAGTTATCCATCAGTCCTGGCTCTGCAAATAGTTGTTTAATCTCACCATCAACCACATGCATCGAATAACGCCATGAACGGTCACCAAAACCTAAGTTTTCTTTTTTCACTAACATACCCATAAGGCGAGTGAAGTCCGCATTACCATCAGGCAGCATTTTTACATTTTGAATGCCTAAGTGCTTAGACCATTGGAACATGGTGAAGGCATCATTGACACTCAGGCAGTAAACCTCGTCAATACCTTTTGCTTTTAATTCGTCATATTTAGCTTCAAAACCAGGAAGATGAGTACTTGAACATGTAGGTGTAAACGCTCCAGGTAATGCAAGTACAATAATATTCTTGCCTTTGAAAATAGTACTACTGCTTACATCCTGCCAGCGAAAAGGGTTGTCCCCATTAATACTTTCATCACGAACTCTAGTGTTAAATGTTACTTCAGGTACAGTTGTCATCTATCTTTCCTTTTTAATTGATAATTTAGAATCTAAGTAATTCCTTATGAATTGCTTGATGGAATCTATTATCTAGAAAATACAATGAACAGTAAAACAACTTGTATCGATTGCATTAATCGCTTAAGACGATTAATTGTGAGGTCAGAATGATGCCTGCTGCAATGAGTTAGGACGTGGGGGGGGGGAAGTGCTCACTATTTCCGTGAACTTCTGTTTCACAAGAGCTGGAAATCAATACTTACTATTCGCTAGCAGTGACTTGATTTCTTCCTTTCTCCTTACTCAAGTACATAGCTTGATCGGCCTTAATGAGCATAGATTCTAATGACTCTTTTGTACTGAACTCTGCTACACCAAAGGAGCAGGTGACACTTGTAGTTTGACCATCACCAAATGAAATAGACGAATTTTGAATATCAATTCGTTTTCGGTTCAAAATCTCTAAGGCTTTGGCTAGGGTGGTGTTTGGTAGGCTAAAGATAAATTCTTCACCGCCATATCGACAGACTGAGTCGTATTTCCTTAATTTTTGGGAGAGGGTTATAGCAACTTGGCGAAGTACGATGTCACCTGTTAAATGGCCAAATGTATCATTGACTGTTTTAAATAAGTCTATATCTGCCATTGCGATGCAATAGTGCCCGCCATTTCTTTCAAATAGTGAATAGTCTTTATTTAATATAAATTCTGATAATGCTTTATTAGGAAGCCCTGTCAGATGATCTATTTCATATCGAGTTGAAAATATTGAGTCATAGAGTGAGTCGAGCTCATGAATAAATTGCTCTTGTAAATCAATAAAGCGTCGATATTGATGGGGGGCTTCATTAGCTACAGATTTTTTGTGTGTAACAACTAGCTGTGCTTGTTGATGAAGCTGTTCATGAACTATATTAATGTGAGAAAACAAAGTGTTTTTTAATTCAGCATCTTGAATTGAATCAACCCATTGACCAAAAAGGCATGAATGTGAATCTGTAAATGAAATTTCATCGAGGTGGTTAAAAATGAGTCGTTCATTAAATACGTTTAACCGATGGATGTGATCACGTTTTGCTTGTTTTATATGAGCTGAAAACTCGATAATGTCATCAGGTTTTAGCTGGTAAAATTCCATGCGACCTCGCAAATAGTTATGCTAGTTATTATGCACATTATCATAGTGAGCTGGCATTCAGTATAAGTGTTTATTAATGTATGGGTGTGTGATTATAAAAAGACTAGCGTTGATGGCGGTTTTTCAGCTTTACATAATGCTGTGCCGAGTAGTCAATGGATTCAAGTTCTTCAGTGCTTAGTTTTCTAACTTGTCGTGCCGGGCTTCCCATCCAAAGATAACCAGATTCAAGGTGTTTATTAGGCGGCACCAAAGAACCAGCCCCAATAAGGTTATAAGGTTCAATGATTGTGCCATCCATTATCGTTGAGCCCATACCAATTAAGCATGAATCACCAATTTGACAGCCATGTAAAATAACACGATGGCCGACGGTAACATTATTGCCGATCGTTAAGTTAAAACCGCCGGGATTATAAGGTCCATCATGAGACACATGGAGTACGGAATTATCTTGAATATTCGTGTTGTCACCTATTTGAATAGAATTAACATCACCGCGTATTACCGTTAGAGGCCAAATAGAGCTGTTTTCACCTATCTGCACATCACCCAGAACGAGTGCCGTCTCATCGACATAAGCAGATGAATGAATGTCAGCTTGTGTACCTTCAAAATCACGAATAGCCATGGCGATACCAATACAAATGAATAAGTTTACTTTTTTTCTATTACTGAAGATTCTAGCAGGTATTAATAGTCCGTTACAGAATACTATTTCACTCCGTATTGTTCCAATAAAAAACATAAACCTAGTATCAAACTAATGGCCGTTTTTAGAGCACAATCGAGCAGTGCTTGTTGGATACCTTTAATCTAATAAGTTAACTAGACTGGAACCGCAGGTATATTTGAGTGAACTCATTAAAACTGGATAAAAAAGCATCAACAATATCAGGGTCAAAATGTTGATTACGTCCAGCAATGATAATGTCTTTTGCTTCATTTAACGGTATGGCATCTTTATAGACACGCTTAGTAGTAACAGCATCAAACACATCAGCCAAAGCCATAAATCGAGCTGAAATGGGAATGTCATCACCTACAAGGCCATCGGGGTAGCCGTTTCCATCCCATCGCTCATGATGCCAGTGGGCAATTCCTTTTGCTAAAGAAAGAAATTCTACCGGTTGACTAATATCTTCCTCAGCCAATTCAATAGCATTAGCACCTATCTCAGAATGGGTTCTCATTATTGTCCATTCATCTTCATTAAGCGGGCCAGGTTTAAGCAAAACATGATCAGGTATGCCGACTTTACCAATATCATGTAAGGGAGCTGATTTAGTCAGTAAGGAAATATAACGACTCGTTAATGTATCACTAAAACGAGGGTGGTTTTGTAGTTGTTTAGCTAATACTTCAATATAAGCTTGTGTACGTTTAATATGCTCTCCAGTTTCTGGATCTCGCACCTCTGCTAGATGAGCCAATGCACGAATACTTACGTTTTGGATTACCTGGTTTTCTGCCATCCGCCGCTCAATTTCTGCTTCGAGGAAGTCATTCTTGTTGAGAAGGAAGTCTTGAGCAAATTTCAGCGTGAGCTGTGCTTTTACTCGGGCAAGCATAATTAAAGGTTTAATGGGCTTAGTAATATAATCAACGGCGCCTAACTCTAGCCCCTTACGTTCCTCATCTTCAGCATCCAAAGCAGTGAAAAATATAACCGGGATATCCTGAGTAACAGGGCTATCTTTTAACCTTCTTAGCACTTCATAGCCATCCATATCAGGCATCATGACATCAAGTAATATTAAGTCTGGTTGCGGCTCTAAAACAGCCATTTCTAATGCTCGCATCCCAGAGTTCGCGGCTCTTACCTTATACTCCTTGCTTAAATGTATATTCAAAATAGCCAGGTTTGTTGGCTCATCATCTACAATGAGTATGGTCTGTGAAGATATGGACATAATTAACTTATATATGATTTTTAATTAGAAATCATTATAGAATGATAGCCATAGCAATGAAAGGGATTAAAAATGAAGAAGATAGTTATTGTACTAATAAGTGTACTTTGTTTATTAGGGCTTATTTTTCTCTCAACATATTCAAAACCCGGTCAAGAAGGCAACCCAATAAAAATTGGCATCAATGAATGGACAGGTTTTGACCCTTTTATTCTGGCAGATAAATTAAACCTATTTGAGCACAATAATGTGTCAGTTGAAGTAAAGCGATTTTCTTCAGCAGTCTCAGAATTAGAAGCCATCAAAAAAGGTGATATTCAGGCTGCAGGATTCACGCTTGATGAAGCTTTTTCTCTTATTGGCTCGGGCTTTAAAGGAAAGATAGTTTTAGTTATAGACTACTCCATGGGTGGGGATATGATCATCGGTCAGCAAGCAATTACAGATGTCTCTAAGCTTGTAGGTAAAACCATTGGCTATGAAGGCAGTGTGGTCGGTGAGTTTTTACTAGACCGCGCATTACGAGCCAACCATCTAAAAAGAGATCAAGTCACTTTAATTGATGTTTCGGCGGATAATTGGCTAAGCTCTTTCAAGAGTAAGAATATAGATGCGTTAGTCTGTTATAACCCTGTAGCAAACACTTTATTAGATGACCATTTAGCTAATCTCTTATTTAGCTCAGCTGATATGCCCTTTGAAATTATTGATGTACTTCTGTTTTCTGAATCATTTTACGATGACAATAAAGCTGCCATTGCAAAGGTCCTAGAGGCGTGGTTTGATGCCTTAAACACTATTGATTCTGACATTGATAAAGCCGCAGGTATTATTGCTGCCGAAAAACAGATTTCTGCCGACAATTATAAATCAGGATTAAATTACCTTGTTCACCCAAAACTTAGTGTAAATAAAGACATCATGGATCCTAACTCAAAGGAAAATATTTACAAATATTCGCAGGTAATCGTGAACTTCATGCTTACTGAAGGCTTGCTTTCAAAGAGAATTAACACCTCTGAAGTCTTTGACTCTGAAGCACTACTTTTAATTGAATCAACGACTGTTGGCCAGTAAAGGAAGATCAAAATGAAACTTTTTACCTTCCGGAGTATCAAGGCAAAGTTAAGCTTTTGGTTTTTTGTTGTTGGCTTAATACCCTTATCACTCGCCTTAACCGTCAGCTATGTTCAGGGGGCAAGGATTATAAAAAACGATTCACTTGATAAACTTAGCGCCATTAG
>Ga0105351_1000681_pt1 | contig 15988 bp, 11 predicted proteins | sample EN4Hudsemesocosm_FD_83662 | JGI IMG/M metagenome (GOLD analysis project Ga0105351, IMG submission 83662) | Methane-oxidizing microbial communities from mesocosms in the Hudson Canyon - EN4B Hudson Canyon | ecosystem: Environmental > Aquatic > Marine > Cold seeps | place: Hudson Canyon... | reverse complement strand
TTTGAATATACAAATCGGATTGGCGAGAAAGTTTGGGTTTTAGGCTTTTACGGGAACAGTCAATTTAACAAGGATGGAATGGGTTATCTTGTTGAAAATACACTTCATCTTCAAGTTGATGAAGAGATGCCACATCACTCATTTGCTCGGTTGAATGGTGCATTACCACCAGATAATTGGCAAGGTAACCTAATATTGGCCTATGGAGAAATAAATGACTATGCCACGGTATCGGGTACCACAACCAATGATCCAATCCCCCTGCTCACCGTAGAAAAATACGAACTGGTCAATACATTTGTTCAACAAAATACCTGGAATAATACGCTGTTACCACCAGATCTTGCTCCTGAGAACATCCATCCTGTTGCTAGACCAGAGGTTTTAACTGAACCTTTGGTATTTTCTGAAATTAACCTTACTCAAAATAAAAGGATGCAGAAAGGTTCAGGCACTCAAGCTCAGGATTGTGACCGAACAGTTATCATAAGTGGTGGAGTGAATGAAAACTCTAACTATGGAAGATATAAAGATAATGTTGTAGCTAAATATAACAAAATGAAAGAGTTTGGTTTCACCGATGATCAAATTGAAATATTTTACAACGACGGAGGTAATATTGATGTTGATGGCTCTAATATTGTTGATGAAAAGAGCAGTAAAGAGAAAATTAAAGCTCACTTAGAAGCATTGGCATCAAGCATGCCTGCAAGCTGTACCTTAACTGTTTTTGTTACTGACCATGGCACTGGGTACAATCCAGCCAAGGGTTACAGAGGAGCTCGTCCAGCGTTGTCAGGTGACGAAGCAACTACAGGTGCATTATATGATGAAAATACCTTCATATTTGATGCGCGTGCCAAAACATATCAAATTTCAAATGCGTTTGTTCTTGATGAAAAGCAATGGTATTTCCACAAAGAAGAAACTGGTGAAATGAAAATGTATCAATGGGTTGAAGGTGCTTGGGAATTTAAAGGCTCAAATGCTAATGGTGACACTATTATTAGTGAAACAGAACTGGGTGGAGTCGATATAAATGGTAATGGTGATACCACTGATGCAAATCATGGCTACTCAGTTGAATACTTAGAATCACAGCTAAGCTCGCGCCATTATAAAACCAACCAGTGGGATTCAGATAGAGATGGCACCAATGATATTCGACTGCGACATGATGGCTCTCGTTTTGTTGTTGAACGTCTGGACAGTGGTGAGTGGCAAGAAATGGGCAGGGATACTAATGGTGATTTCTTCATTGACATTATTGACGGAGGAGTAGACTGGAACCTAGACGGGGATAAAGCGGATCAAATCGGTTTCCATGAAGGTATTAACATGTGGGGTAGAGAAGTTCTCTGGGACGATGAATTTGCTGATTCCCTGAGCCCATTGGCTGAAGGTGGTAAACACATAATGGTTGAAATGGTCTCTTGCTACAGTGGCGGATTTCTGCCAAACATTGGCAATTTGGTTGAAAATATTTATGCTGGTTCCAGCGAAGAAACCCCGCATATCAATAGAAAAAATGGAGAAGGAAATTATTTTGCCGCTGATGAAATAGCCTTTCTGGATAATTTGAACGGAATAGATACTGATAGCTGGAATACCGCGGCAACAGCAGCAACTTTGGCTGATGATGAACTCGCGTCTGCACAAGGAGCAACGCCAAACGTTCATGTACACAATCAGACCCAACGATACAGCACAGAATCATTATTCGACCAGACATCTACGGCTGATGAATACAGAATAGAGCTTGATCTTCCTGACGAATTAATAGGGCAAATATATGATTATGAATTTGTTTTTGGTTTACAAAACCCAAGGTGGTCAAATGCTGAATTTCCATCTGGTTTACCTACTGACCAAACTTCTGAAGACATACCTGGTGGAATAAAAGTGGTGAGTACTAGCCCCATAGCCGATGGCGAAATATTAATCATTAAGGCTAATGGCATGAGCTTAACTTCTGACGATCAAATTCGCATCGAGTATACCGATATTAACCATAAGCGCCTTGGTTATACCATGGCAAATTTCGGTGATGTGGCAGAGACTTCTGTTTTACTTCAAGTTGATGATCCTGTAGAAGACACGTTTGTATGTAGTACAGAGGATCCTGTAAGTGACCCTGCTGTTGATATTGTTGGTGTTAATATTAGTCGAACAGGCGTTATGACAAAAGTAGAAGTGGCACTGGCTGAACCACCAACAGGAAGTTTTGAAGACTATAGTTTTGCAGTCTTGATCCAATCTATGTATTTTAGTGCGCTAATTGAAATGCATGCGGGGCACCAACAGCAAGGTTTATTAAACGACAGTGGAATGGTTATTCCTGATACAGAAAGTGCTGCAAGTGTTGGCAGTAATGCCGTTAATTTTTGGGCTCCTGAAGGTGTAGATATAGAAGGATCCGACATTTATATCGACACATTTCATACCGAATCGGAAGAGGGTAATACTATCTGCGATAGAATGAGAATATGGGAGGAGCATTGGGGGAACTAACCTATATACCGTGCACTTTAATCATGGCACATAGATGCCGTGTAGGGAGGAGAGCATCACATCAGGTTAAGTAATTTATAGATTGATTGAACGTTAAATATCTCGTAAGTTATAATCAGTTTAGGAATTTTATTAAGGATATTTTAACAATGAAAAAATTTATAATCTTTACAGCCGTTTTATTATTAATAGCGGGTGGCGCTTTTTTATTTTTAAGCGGTGATGCAATTAATGTTTTAATTAAACAGCAAATAGAAACAGTAGGCTCAAAAGTTACCGGACAGTCAGTTACTGTTGCTAAAGTCGAGATGAAGCTTTTAAATGGAGCCGGTACTATCAATGGCTTAGATATATCTAACCCATCAAAATACAATGCCCCATCGGTGTTTTCACTTAAAGAAGTTACCTTAGACATTAATCTTAAAAGCTTAACCACTGATCTTATTATTATTGATCAAATAATTATTGATAAACCTGAGGCTGTTGTTGAATTCACTGAAAACGGTGGAGCGAATATCAAAGACATTCTTGATGATATTAAAAAGAACACGGCCAGTGATATTGCTCAACCTGAGCAAGAAAGTACAACGGGTAACGCTGAACCTATTATTCGGGTAAACAAATTTGTATTAGCGGGTGTTGCATTGACCATTGATTTAACCAAGTTAGGTAATAAAGCTCATCAAGCAACATTAGCTGATATAAACTTAACAAATATAGGCGGCCAAGCAGGCATGCCAGCAAGTAAGTTAGGTGCAGAGTTAGTTAAGCAAGCGTTATCATCAATTTGGAAGCAAGCTAAAAAAGAACAAACTGAAATATTAAAAGATCAAGTAAAAGATAAAGTTAAAGAAAAAATAGAAGATAAGATGAAAGATAAGCTCGGTGGGTTACTTGATAAAATGAATGGTTAAACTTGTCGGTAAAATCTAATTTCTAATCAAGTTGCTAGACTCATGCCGTTCACCTTGGTGAACGGTTTTTTAATGATAAAGATTAAGTTGTTAGAAAAACGTCTAAAGTAATATCTTTCTTCATTCACCCATATGAATATTTACTATTCATTTATTATTCAATCCGTTTAAGCAGTCCACTATGCGTTTATTAAAATCTACTATTCACTCAGGCATTACTGATATGTCTGCGAAAAGCTTTACCCGAAAAGCAACCCGCGCCATTGTGTTAAATGGAGAAAGTATTCTTTTACTTTATACAAATCGTTATCATGACTATAGTTTACCTGGCGGTGGTATAGATGAAGGAGAAAGTAATATTGATGGCCTTATTCGTGAGTTAAAAGAAGAAACGGGCGCACATAATGTACAAAACATTCAAGAGTTTGGCTTGTATGAAGAGTTTAGGCCATGGCATAAAGAAGATTTTGATATTATTCACATGCAGTCTTATTGCTATATGTGCACAATAGATGATGAGTTACTCGACCCTGAACTTGAGTCACATGAAATTGAAAATGGAATGCACCCTATTTGGATTAATATTCATCAAGCCATTAAGCATAATGAGCACACCATCGCCAATAGTGAAAAAAAAGGCCTATCAATTGAGCGTGAGACTTTTCTATTAAAGCTGCTTGTTAGTGAATTATTGAGTAAGTGTGAAGAGGTTTAACCTATCAGTTTCAGTGTTGATGGATATGAATTTATTGCGTCAAAGTCGGCGTATTTTCTTCAAGGTGAAAATATTCTTCACGGTATAAATACCGTGAAGAATGAGCCTGTAAATATTTCAATGCTACTCGCTAAGCTCCTTAATTTTTTCCTTGGAAAACCAGCTATATAAAACAGGTAAAACAAATAAAGTTAATAGCGTTGCTGTAACTAAACCACCAACAATAACACTGGCAAGTGGTCGTTGAATTTCAGCACCAACACCATTTGACATCAACATAGGCATCAAGCCAAGAGCAGAAGTAATAGCTGTCATCAAAACTGGTCGTAAACGAGATACAGCCCCGTCAAATACCGCTTTTGAGGTAATAATACCGTTTTTTACCAATTGATTAATGCTTTCTACCATCACCACACCATTGAGTACTGCAACACCAAATAAGGTGATAAAGCCTACTGAACTTGGTACTGATAAGTATTGCTCCGAGATATAAAGTGAGAAAATACCACCTATGACCGCCAATGGTACATTGACTAATATAAGCATGGCTTGACCAACAGAGCCAAAAGCGAAATAGAGTAATAAGGAAATTAACGCAAGAGACAACGGTACAACTACCATCAACCTTTGCTGTGCTCGTTGTTGGTTTTCAAATTGACCACCAATGACTACTGAATAACCCGCAGGTAAATCTATCTTGCTATCAATGGAGGCTCGAATATCGGCAACAACACTGCCCATATCTCGGCCTTGAATATTGGCTTGAATAACCACGCGTCGTTGCACATCATCACGGCGCACTTGTGGTGGACCTGATTCAAAACTAACCGTAGCAATATCCCCTAAACGCACCCAAGCACCCGTGGGTGATTGCATTCTAAGGTCAGCAATAGCTTCTTGATTATCTCGATACTTTTCTTCAATGCGTACATAAATATCGTAGCGTTCGTTACCATTAATTATTTGGCCTGCACTAACACCACCAATACCATCTTTAACCACTTCCATGACGTCGCCAACTGACAAACCAAAACGTGACAACTGTTGTCGTTTAGGTTTAATCACTAACTGTGCTTCACCTGCAATTTGCTCTAAGGCCACATCTCTAGCACCATCTATTTGTTTGATGGCCGCTTCAATTTCTTGCCCTTTACTCGCCAGCATATCCAGCTCTGGACCAAATAATTTAATGGCTAGTTGCGCTTTAACCCCAGAAAGTAATTCATCAACACGCGTCGCGATAGGTTGTGAAAAATTGAGTAATAAACCAGGGAACTGCTCAAGTTTTTCTTCCATTAACCCTTGCAACTCAATACGATTTTCAGCACTTGTCCACTCTGAGACTGGCTTTAAACCAATGTATATTTCAATGTTGTTCACTGGCTCAGGATCGCCACCTATTTCAGCACGGCCAATTCGGCTTAAGGTGTATTCTACTTCTGGAAACTCCATTAACTTTGCTTCAAGAATAGGTGTCACCGACAAGGCTGTTTCTAGACTTGATGATGGTGCTAAAGTGGCTCTTAAATTAATAGTGCCTTCTTCCAGTTCAGGCACAAATTCAGTCCCAATTTGTGGCACTAAAGAAGCAGCCGCCACAAGCAAAATAACTGAAATCGCAATCACTATTTTAGTGTGTTTCATGGCCGCCTTAAGGCCTTTTCTATAAAATGTGTCTAATGGCTTTAACACAAAACTCTCTTTTTCCTTAACCCCTTTTTTAAACAGGAAGGTTGCTAAGGCTGGTACAACAAATAATGCCACTAAAATAGCAGAAATAACCGCAAGAATAATACTGATAGCCATCGGTTGGAACAACTTAGCTTCTACACCTTCAAAACTAAATAAAGGGGTAAATACCACTAAAATAATAGAGGCAGCAAAAAATACCGGACGCGCGACTTCTTTCCCTGCTTCTTTTAATCGTAAGGGAATATCTGCTTCATCATTTTCTATATCATAAGGATCGAAAGTATGCGGATCAGCATCGGTAGCTGAATTTCTCTTTTGAGCATTTTGATAATGTGTTGCATCAGGTCTGTTAAGGTGTTTGAACATATTTTCAACCATCACCACCGAGCCATCAACCAACATACCAATAGCAACAGCAATACCACCTAAAGACATTAAATTAGCTGATATTCCTATCCAAGACATCACCATTAACGCGATAGCAATTGAAATTGGAATAGAAATTAACACAAGGAAAGTAGCGCGTAAGTTCATTAAGAATAGCGCTAAAACAACTGCGATGAAAATAAAGGCTAAAATTAATGCGTTAACAACGGTTTCAACCGCTTTAGTAATTAAATCAGCTTGATCATAAAAAGGTTCAAAACGTACCCCTTCAGGTAAAGCTTGATTGATCATAGGAATACGCGCATTGATACCATCAATGGTTGCTTTAGTATTTGCGCCCATACGCTTTAATACAATGCCAGAAACTACTTCACCTAAATTTTCAATGTTTCCTTGCGCATCTCTGCGGGTCATAGTAACCGCACCCTGACGAATTTCACTGCCTAATGAAACCTTCGCAACATCGTCAATAGTAACAACTGTGCCATCAACGGTTTTAACGGGTACTTGTCTAATGTCAGCTAAGCCCTCTTCGCCACTATTGAACCAACCCGTACCTCGAATGACTAACTGCTCTTGACCGCGATTCATATACCAACCACCCACATTGGCATTGTTGTTATCTAACGCAGAAACAATATCTTCTTGAGTTAATTGATATGAAAGCAATTTACTCGGTTCAATGTTGACTTGATACTGTCTAACATTACCCCCAAAAGATAAAACGTCTGTCACCCCATCAACAGGCATAACTAATAGCTTAACTATCCAGTCGTTTAGACTTCTTAAGGTCATAGAGTCATAGCCAGAATACTTATCAGCAATGAGTAAATATTGAAAAACTTGTCCTAAACCTGAGGTGTTAGGCCCCATTGCAGGTGTACCAACGCCTTGAGGAATTAATTCTTTTGCAGCTTGTAAGCGCTCAAAAACCAATTGGCGAGCAAAGTAAATGTCTGTACCTTCCTTAAAGACGACAGTGACGCCTGACAAACCTGTTTTTGATATAGAGCGCACTTGTTCTACATCAGGTAAGGCATACATTACCGCTTCAATAGGATAGGTTATTAATTGCTCAACTTCTTCAGCAGCTAAACCCGGTGCTTCTGTATTTACCGCAACCTGAACGTTAGTGACATCAGGAAAGGCATCTAAATTCAACTTTGGGATCACCATCACCGATGCCACCAGAGTTGCGATCAGTGCAATGATCACCAACAGTCGATTATTGATCGACCAATCAATCATTTTATTAAACATAGTTACTCTCCTACTAGTGGCCGTGCGGATCAAATCCGCCTTTAGCAATTTCTGAAGCAACAAAAAATGCACCTTTTGTCACCACTCTAGTATTAGAAGCTATACCAATAATTTGACGATAGTTGCCTAAAGGCTGACCTAATTCAACTTCTACCGCTTCAAATTCACCAGGATGATCTTCAACAAATACGGTCCAATCACCATCGCTTCCTCTCATCAGTGCCGTATCAGGTACAGCCATTACTGGCATTGCAGTGTTAAATTGAAAATTAACGTTAACAAACATACCTGAATGTAAACTGTCGTCCTCGTTTTCTACTGCCAAACGAACAATTCGGGTACGTGTTCTTGGGTCAATAGTATGAGCTTCTTGAATAACCTTAGCCTCATACAGCTGTCCTCCAAATTCAATTTTGGCTAATGTGCCTACAGGTAAGCTCAGCTTCTTGTTTGGTGAAACGCGAGCTTCCACCCATAAACTTTTTTCGTCTGCCAAAACCATGATTTTGTCACCCGGTGCGACCCGTTGTCCCTGAGAAAAATCATCACTTAATACTGCTCCAGAGCGTTTAGCTACCAAGGTATATTCACCAAGGTTAGATGAATTGTTTTTAACAATATTTGCAATGGCAGCTTTTGTTAAACCAAATGCTGTTAAGCGACCAAAAGCAGAGTTATAGTCTGTTTCACTTCTAAGTAAACGACTTTCACTTACCGTGCCTCTGCCTAATTTTTTGGTTCGTTGCCATTCACCATAAGCAACACGATAGGTTGCTTGTGCTTCTGCCATAGATTCACTAAATAGAGTCACTAAAGGTTGACCTTTTTCTACATGCTCACCTAACGTTGCATGGCGATTAACGACCACTGATTCAGTACGTGGAGAAACAATATAACTGGTATAACCGTTTGCTTTAATTTCACCAGGGGCATAAACACTTCTGGCGAATACTTTAGGTATTAAAGTAGATACTTTTATATTAGCTAAAGCCATTTTTTCTGGGCTAAACGTTATGCCTTCTTCATGCTCCTCCGTAGCGGCTTCTTTTTCTTCGTCGTGACCATTATCAGCCACCAATACTTCAATTTTTTCATCATGATTGTGCTTTTCTTCTGCTCTTGAAAATACAGCTTTTATTGATTCATTAGTAGATACAATATCAGGGTATTTATTTATTTGTTCATTCAACCATGTACTTGATAAATGGTTCACTTCAGACGAGAAGCTATTTACAGAAATCGTTAAAGACAGGCTAGCGCATAGCGCTACTCCAGTAATTTTTATTGAGAAATATTTCATGATTATCGCTTAATTTAAGAATAAAACGTCGCAACATAACTGAAAAAAAGCGCTTATTAAGGCTTTAGTTCAAGTTTACGTTTGTTGCGGAATAATTTATTTAAAAAAAAATTAAACGATGGGAGGGCGAATGTGTTCTTCGACAAAAATTCTATCAAGATGAACATGATAAAAGTATTGGTTTAAGGTGATAAGTTCAGGTGCTGCGTCAGTCATTTTTTCATTGGTAAGCCACTGAGTGTGCGAGCCTTGACAGTGTCCACAATGATGACAATCTTTAATACTATGATCATTTTCCGAAGAGTCATCAAAAAGCGCTATCTTATCAAGATTATGTGAATGTTCGGTTTGTAAGTGTTGAGAATCAACTTGATGATTTTCATCTGAATTAGCCACAGCAACAAACGACTGCAATGCAATCGATAGTACTAACAAAAAGCTAACCCAAGTGTTTCTCATCTGTATTGTGCATTCCTTAAACTTACAAGCCTTCAAAAAAACGAATGTTAATCTAACAACATACGCTAGTCAAATACTATAATTACTACTGTATTTGGTACAAACAATAAACCTCACTAACATCTATTCCATAGTATTTCACACTACAAAAATTAATTTCATAAATTACTAATATTATTTAATTGACACGTGTGTCAGGTTTGTGCGAGTCTCGTAAAGCAATTAACTAGCAATGTTTTAATCTATATCAAAAAACTTAAAAAAATAATATAAATAGGAAGAACCATGGAAATTTTGTATAAAGTTGAAGATAAACCGCCTGTTGGTACGTCAGTGTTACTGGCAGCACAGCACTTACTTGCAGCTTTAGGGGCTATCATAACGGTACCTTTAGTGGTTGGTGGCGTATTAAACCTGCCTGTAGAAGATATTGTTGTTTTGGTAAATGCTGCAATGCTTGTTTCTGGTGTTGTTACTATTATTCAATGTAGGGGCGTTGGCCCGGTAGGAATTCGTCTCCCCTGTGTTATGGGCACTAGCTTTACCTTTGTTGGTGTTTCCATTGCTATTGGCTTTGAGCACGGAGTAGCTGGCATTTTAGGCTCAGCATTAGTGGCATCACTCGTTATGATAATTGGTAGTTTTTTTATGCCAATGATTAGAAAATATTTCCCTCCGATTGTTACTGGTACTGTTGTAACACTCATTGGTTTGTCGTTAATCCCTGTTGCGGTTGATTGGTTTGCAGGCGGACAAGTAGGTCAAGAAGGTTACGCTTCTCTCTCTAATTTAGCGATTGGTATGTTTGTTCTAGCAATCGTTATTATTTTATCTATTTTTGGTAAAGGTATTATATCTGCAGCAGCCGTTGTTATTGGTATGGCACTAGGGTTCATAGCATGTGTTACCCTAGGTTTTGTTGATTTTAAACCGGTCCAAGACTCACCATTATTTGCGCTGCCTAGTCCTTTACACTTTGGATTAAGCTTTCCTATTAGCGGCATTATCGGTATGTCTATTGCCTACTTGGTGACAATAGTTGAATCTACAGGTGACTTTTTAGCATTATCTAATGTGACAAATACCAAACTAACCGGAAAGAAATTATCGAGTGGCATATTGTGTGATGGGCTGGGTTCAGCTTTAGCATCAGTATTCTCTACTACGCCATTCTCATCATTCTCGCAAAACGTAGGTATTGTAGGAATGACAGGTGTTGCAAGTCGCTATGTTGTTGCTATTACGGGGGCAATGTTAGTGCTTGCTGGATTATTTCCAGTTATAGGTGCTTTAGTTGTAGCTATACCATTACCTGTACTTGGTGGCGCTGGCCTCGTTATGTTTGCAATGATAATCACCGCAGGGATAAATATTTTATCTCACACTAAACATACTAAGCGAAATGGTCTTATTATCGCAGTAAGTGTAGGCGCTGGCATGGCAGTAACTGTTCGTCCTGAATTATTAAGTCACTTACCTGAGTTTCTAAAAATTATTCTTGCCTCGGGTATTACTACTGGCTCAGTCATTGCGCTGTTTTTGAATGCCGTGCTTCCAGGTGGAGATATCATTGAAGAGACGGAAGAACAAGAAATAAGTGACTGTGAAATAGACAGTAACCCTCAGTCAATTTAAATGTTATATAAACTATTGATAACGTAATTGTTTGAAAAATAATGGCCTGATTGCTCAGGCCATTTTTAAATTACGCTTGTTTCAATGCTTCCTCGATAAAATCAAGACGATCTTGGCCGAAATACATATCATCATCAATGAACACAGTTGGGGCGCCAAAAGTACCTTTGCTAATAGCTTTGTTAGTATTTGCTTTTAGAGCATCTTTAACTGACTCTGTTTGTATAAGTGAAAGAATTTCCTTCCCGTCTATACCTGCATCACTTAGCGTTTTAAGAAATATTGTTTCATCACCCATGTTGAATGATTTTGTCCACATAGCATCGTAAACGGTATCTACATAGTGTTCAAAAACACCTAACTCTTTTGCCGCAAAACATCCGCGCATTAGGGCTGTAGTGTTAATAGGAAAAAAGCTGTTCATTTTGAACTTTACTCCATAGCGTTTAATAAAACGTGGTAAGTCATGCATCATCAAATAGCGACCTTTTGCTGGTACCGATGCAGGAGCAGAGTTTTTAGTTTCCTTTAATACGGCGCCTAACAGTATAGGCTCGTAAACTAATTCAGCATTATGACTGTTTGCTATTGTCTTTAATTGTGTATGAGCTAAGTAAGCTGTTGGGCTACCAAAGTCAAAATAAAATTCTATTGTTTTACTCATGTTTGTTCCTAAATATTAAGTGGTATTTTTGCGTTGATGTAGTTGCTATGGTTTTATTTACCATTTTTCTATCCATGGGCGAATATCAAGCTCAAATGTCCAAGCATTCTTAGGCTGTTCATGCAGCATGACATAACTTTTGGCTAAATCTGAGGGCTTGACAAGGCCATCATTTGCTTTGAACTTTTTATAGTCTGGATGGTTTTCTTTTATCCATTGGGTGTCAACCGCTGCATCAATAATGACATGTGCTACATGAATGTTTTTTGGTCCTAGCTCTCTTGCCATACTTTGTGCTAAGGCTCTTAAACCATGTTTGGCACTTGAAAATGCACTATAGTTTGCGCCGCCACGAACGCTGGCTGTTGCCCCTGTGAATAGAATGGTACCCTGTTTTCTTGGCACCATGATTTTGGCAGCTTCACGTCCGACCAAAAAACCTGAGAAACACGCCATTTCCCAAATTTTATAAAATTTTCGTGCGCTGGTATCGAGGATACTCATCGGGACATTGGCACCAATATTAAATACCACCACGTCAATCGTGCCTATTTTAGTTTCTATCATTGGAAAAAGTGATTCTACTTCGGCTTCATTGCGCGCATCAATACTATATCCGTACGCATCATATCCTTCGTTTTGAAGCTTTTGAGCATAATGTTTAACAGGTTCAAGGTTTCGGCGAACCATACACACCGTATAACCTTTTTGACAAAACTCTTTTGCGATAGCACTGCCGATAGCATCACCAGCACCAACAATTAATACGACTTTTTTTTTCTGCATTTTAAGTAACCTAATAACTTCGTGGAATGTATATAAAACAAACCATTATTTTGTTTGTTAAGTTAAACTAATTTTAATATGCCCACAATTCATGATATTTTATCATTAGATAAGAATAACTAACTTAATGGTATTGCATGAAACATTTAAAATCACCGCCCATACAGTTAATTCCTGTATTTGAAGCAAGTGCTAGACTTATGAGTTTTAGGAAAGCGGCGGAATTTCTCCATGTCACACCACCGGCAATTAGTCAGCAAATAAAAGCATTAGAAAGTTACCTTGATACGGTATTGTTTGATCGAAAGAAAAAACAGCTACGTTTAACTGTGGCGGGAGAATATTACTTCAAAGTAGCCACTGATATCATGAAGTTGCATCAACAGGGTTTTACAGAATTCGACCGCCGCTTTAATAATCGTTCCTTGCAAGTCAGTACTCCTTTGTTTATTGCTCAGGAGTTACTTATTCCCAATTACTTAAGTTTTAAAGAAAAGGTGCCTAATACGCAATTGAGGCTTTCAACTGATTCAGAATATTCCGATTTTATTTCAGACAGTATTGATGTGGCGATACGGTTCGGCATGGGACCGTGGCCCAACTTAGACAGCAGACTACTGTGCAAACTAGACATAAGCCCGGTGTGCAGCCCTGAATATTTAGCTAGATCAGGGATGAAAAACTCTGACTTAAATCATTCACTAGTAAGTGAAAAGTGTGCTTTGGAACTTTTAAATAACCAAACAATTCTTTCTATGCATGAAGATTTTAATGAATGGACACAGCTGTTTCAAAAAATAGCTCCCAAAGAGGTAATTGTGTGTGACTCCTATTTTTCTGTTATTAAATCAGCAGAAGCAGGCCTAGGCTTAGCGTTAGGTGCTTTACCGGCAGTAAATCGTTTATTGAATAAAGGTAAGTTAATGATGCCATTAAATGAAAAATTTTCTACTAACTATGGCTACTGGATGGTGACACCTAACCGTAATGATCAAAGTGAAATAGTTGATTCTTTTTATGATTGGGCAAAAGCATTGTTTATGACCTTGCCCATACTCAATAAACCTAATGGTATGAGGTATATTTAATCGAATATAGTTGCTAACTAGATGGTCGAATTCACATTGCGTGTCCACCACCAGGTGACATCACTGCTTTGATAGCATCATTTTTATTGCCACACTTTAGCCGTTAAACTGTACAGATTAGTAAAGTAGTTCACTAGCCTGCTGAACGACTAGCTAGTTTGGTCATTCAACATAGTTGTCGCCGAGTAGCTGTTTTAGCTGTCCAATTTTCTTTAAGCGACTTACCCCATTACTAAATGATTGATCATATTTCCCTGATTAAATTACTATTGACGAACAAAAACCTAAATAGTACCATGGTACCACTTAGGTTTTGGGAATCATTGACTAATCATTTCTAAAATAAGCATAAGCATAAGCATTAATTTTTATGGGGGTTATCAAATGCGCAATAATAAAATATCTTCGCCAAATAAAATAAATACTATAACAAAAGTAATTATTTCAGTTTTAACAGTTTCACTTTTGACTATGTCCTATAACAAGAAGCGTTAAGGTGACTACTATCAACTCATCATTAAACAGTGAAAGAGTCTCTAATCATTTTTCATGTTTATCATTTATAACATGGGGTTTATTAACTAGTGTCGTGTTTTCATCATACGCAACCGCTGAATCATTAACTGAACACCAATCACAGTTATTTATAAATAACTGTGTTCAATGTCATTCAAACCCTGACACTGGGGCACCCGTTATTGGCGTTGAAAGTGATTGGGTTGCAATTAAAGCAAAAGGGGAGGATAAAATTCTAAACAATGTGACTCAAGGTATTCGAGGCATGCCACCACTTGGTTATTGCAGTGCATGTAGTAAAGATGACTTTAGGGTATTGATACGTTTGATGACTAACATGAATGATGCCAAGAACGATAACCATGATGTTAGCAAAGGAGTTGAATAATGCAACGTAGGCAATTTTTAAAGAGCGCTATCGCTATTGGAACGTCTACGACGCTAGTGGGAACGACAGGGTGTAGTACAAAAGAAATAGATCCCTTAGCCGATATAAACCTAACTCAAGCTGATTTTAAGAATGGTAAACCACTTCCTTGGATTAATTGGGCTGGAAATGAGTCGTGTATTCCAAGTTGGCGCTTAGCCCCAAAGTCTGAAGATGAGTTGATAAGTACATTAAAAACAGCTAAAGGTTCTATTCGTACTGTTGGTGCAGGTCATTCATTTAGCGGTGTTGTACCAACAAACGACACTTTGATTTCAACCGATCACTTAGCTGGTTTAGTACGACACGATACGGAAAAAATGCAAGCAACTTTTCAAGCGGGCACTCGCATGCATGCTATGGGGCCGTTATTGCAATCTGTAGGGCAGGCAATGCAAAATATGCCAGACATGGACTACCCTACAATTGGTGGAGCTATAGCTACCTCTGTTCATGCAACAGGAACAGAATTTGGTTCGATGAGCTCTACCGTTACTGAAATGAAAATAGCCACAGTATCGGGTGATTTAGTTGAATGCTCGGCGATTAAAAATCCAGAAATATTTCAAGCGGCTAGGGCGTCTATTGGCTCTTTAGGTGTTGTTACTGAAATTACGCTACAAAATCAGAAATCTTACAATTTAACTGAAGTAAACAAAGTAGAAAATACCGAAGAAGTATTGAACAATATAGAAGCACGCTGTAAGGCACATCGTCATTTTGAACTTTTACCTATCCCCTATACGTCACTTTGTGTAACGGTTGCAACAGATATTGCAAAACCGGGGGACGAAAATGTAGGGGAGGATGATCCACAAGCCGTTAATACCTTACGTGACGTGTTTGAATCTGTTGCTTGGATCCCGCTTATTGGTAAAGGAATTTATGATAGGGCACTAAAATTTGCATTTTCTGGGGAGGCTGATACGAGAAGAACAGGCCCATCTTTTAACGTTTTTCCTCATACCCGTGTAGTTCGTTTTAGAGAAATGGAATATACCGTACCAGCCGAACTTGGACCTGCCTGTATTCGTGAAATTTTAAAAACTATCGAAGAGCAAAACTTACCACTAGCGTTTCCTGTAGAGTATCGGTATACCAAGGCAGATGATATCTGGTTATCAATGTTTGAAGGCCAAAACGGTTGTTCTATTTCAATACATCAATTTGGCGATTTGGATTATAAAACGCCTTTTGCTGTTATAGAGCGGATCTTTTGGAAATATTCTGGTCGCCCTCATTGGGGAAAAATACATACGTTAGGTGCGAAGCAATTAAAAGCACTTTATCCAAAACATTGGCAAGACTTTCACGAAGTTCGTAAAACATTAGATTCACAAGGAAGATTGTTGAATACTCACCTTCGAGAAATATTTGGGAGCTAACATGATAACAAGAAGAAAAGTTTTATTTGGCGGAGTAGGGATTGCGGTAGCGGCAAGCCTTTTAAAACCCTCTGATGCAGGAGGAAAGTACAATGATTATTTTAATACACTTAATAATACTCTGCGTACTAACAGTGTAGACTCGCCCGTTTTAGTGATTGATTTAGAGAGGCTAGACAGAAATATTGACCGTGTTGTTAATTCTGTCGCAAAAGGGATTAATAAAACTTACCGTATTGTTACTAAATC
>Ga0105351_1000677_pt1 | contig 16054 bp, 13 predicted proteins | sample EN4Hudsemesocosm_FD_83662 | JGI IMG/M metagenome (GOLD analysis project Ga0105351, IMG submission 83662) | Methane-oxidizing microbial communities from mesocosms in the Hudson Canyon - EN4B Hudson Canyon | ecosystem: Environmental > Aquatic > Marine > Cold seeps | place: Hudson Canyon... | reverse complement strand
TGATCATCGCGTACCTGATGCACGGAGTAAGCTGCTAAAACTGATTCCCAGAATATTAAAAAGCTTGAGAGCAGGCTTGTCAGAGGTTTCTTATGATTCATTTAAGTCAAAAGAATTACTTAAATCACTAGAAGGCTTGCATGTTAATTCACTTCAGTTGCTGGCACCAAAGCCTATCGTCGATAGGGTTGTAGTTGAAAAACCAGAAGTTGAAAAGCCAGAAGTTAAAAAACCAGAAGTTGAAAAAACTACAGTAGATACAGTCGTAGCTGAGCCTTCTGTAGCTGAAGACGCTGTTATTTCGACATCTATCCTAAGCGACATGGATTTGGCATTGGATGATGTTGACTCTATGCTAGATGCAATAACTGAGGCTCAAGAAACGAGTGAGACCGTAGCATCGGCCAGCCCTGTCGAAACAGTAGCGTCTATAGATGTTAGTGACGCAAGCCTGAAAATGGTTGATTCACTTCGTGTGGGTTCATGGCTTGAGTTTCACGATGGAAGTAAAGCTACACGATGTAAATTAGCTGCCATTATCCGGGTAACAGATAAATACATTTTTGTAGATCGGAGTGGCATCAAAGTCGCTGAAAAAACCCAGGATGCGCTGTTAGAAATGGCTCAGGCAGGTGAAATCAGTATGTTAAATGATGGGCTGTTGTTTGATCGAGCGTTAGAGTCTGTTATTGGTAACTTGAGAGAAAGTCGAAAAGATTAGATTCTAATTAACTATTCCTTACGTCGCTAATTAAATATTCCTGACGTCATACTTGTGACTTAAGCTGAAGGCTATGTAATACTTTTAAGTATTTAATAGACTGGCTAAAAGTTAAAGGGTTGATATGGCGGATAAAAGTATTGTTGATGGTTGGTTGTGTAGCGCTCGCCCAATGGTGTCGCCTAACTTTAATCAGCGTCCAGATGGTGCTGTTATTAGTCTGCTGGTTATTCACAATATAAGTCTTCCACCGGGTCAATACGGTGGTGACCACATCGAACATTTCTTTACTAATCAGCTTGATTGCACTTTAGATCCTTTTTATAAAGAGATTGACGGTGTTGAGGTCTCATCGCACTTATTAATTAAGCGAACAGGTGAGGTTATTCAATTTGTTCCTTTTGCTGAACGTGCATGGCATGCAGGGCGTTCAGTTTTTGAATCATGTGAAGAGTGTAACGACTTCTCTATTGGTATTGAGCTAGAAGGCACAGACGATGACCCGTACACCGAGGCTCAATACCAATCGCTAGCTATCATTACCAGAAAATTAATGATTGAGTACCCAGACATAACTAAAAATCGTATTGTAGGGCATAGTGATATTTCTCCTGGCAGAAAAACTGACCCAGGTGAGTCTTTTGACTGGAATAATTACTTTATGAAGTCGGGGCTTGAAATACCGGCTCTAGAGAGGTCTGGTCAATGAGTTTTTTAGCGCTATTATTAAGTTATTTTCTTCAACAGAAGCTTGATCTTTCATTAAGCGGTAAATTCGATAATGCCGCTCTGCAATTGCTTCGCCCTCAGCAGTTTTCACTAATGGTGAAAACTAAAGGTACTGCTTTAGTTTTGGTATTGCTTATTAGTGGTGCTTATTTTTCATTGGTATATGCGTTCTTTTTTTATATAGAGCAATTATTTTTTGGTGTGTTGGCGCTCGCGTGTAATGTGTTTCTATTATTGTTATTGCTGGGCCAGACAGGTTTTAAAGAAAACCTTACCTTTTATATTGAATCATGGCGTCGTGGTGATTTTGAGGCTGCAGCCTTTAAACAGCAGGTTTTATCGGGTATTAATGCTCGTCGTTTAAATGACCCTGTTAATATGCAAAATGAAGTGTGTACTTCCATTTTGTACCATAATTTCAATCGCTTTTTTATTATTATTTTCTGGTTTGTTCTTGCGGGGCCTGCTGCTGCTGTTGCCGTAAGGGTGATTGATGTGGTGTCTCAGCACTCTTCTCACCAACTTAAAATATCGGCAATGTGGGTGAAAAAAATAGTAGAGTGGATTCCAGCTCGTTTACTTGCCCTAAGTTTTGCGTTGGCGGGTGATTTTAAAGGAGCGATTAAATATTGCCTGAAATCGTTTGTGCATATTAATGCCAGTGCACAGAGTGTGCTTCGTGGCGCGGCTTCTGGTGCTCTTGATAATTACGATATGAATTTTGTTGTGGATTCAAACATGTCGTTAGATACGTTGATTTCTACTGGGGATAAAGGTATTACGGCTATTCGTGATTTGTTGAGTCGAAGTATGGCGCTTTGGTTAGGGATTTTTGCGATCGTTGCCATCTTCCTTGATTGATCGCACTCATCTATTCAATTACTAATTAAGCACCTTCGCTATATGGTTTTAAGGTCGGAGTTAAGTCATTTATAAAATCGGCCACACTGTTAGTTAGTGTTTCGTGTGCTGCATAGCCCGGTCGTTCTAGTACTATTTTTCCGCTTTCATTGTCTATCGCTACAACCTGATTGTCGCTTGTGCAGCCAATAAAAATGGTGATGGGTAAGCGGTTCTTTATTTTCGCAAAAGCATGCCCTAATAAATTTTCTTTGAGCATTTCTTCGTCTTGCGGGTTCCATATTTGGATAAGGCTGACTTCCCCTCTGGGGTGTGAGGCTATAAGCCCATCAGACCAAAAACTATTATAAAAACAAATAATATCGGGGTGGAATTTAAATTCGAGCGCATTTTCAAGAGACGAAAACAAGTTGGTATAAGGTCGTTCAACAGGGCGCCATTTAACATTTCCCTGTTCGTCGGGACTTGTGTCAGCTAAAACGCATTCGGAACGCCATTCTTCATCCCATGCTATAAGGGGGAGGCTGTTGTTAACTTCCTCTGATAGAGTAATAAACTGTTCAAAAAGGTTTTGAAGTGCCTTTAAGGTAGGTTCGCTAGCGTTAGGTGTGGCCTGGTTCTTTGTAGACTGTTGTTTTGTAGGCATGAAAGAATAGTACTCGTGATAAATTCGTATGTTGCAAAGAATAGTTTAGCTTTGTCTTCAAGCTTGAGGCCAAAGCCAGGCGGCACCTCTTACGCCACTCGAATCGCCGTGTAGCGCCTTGCAAATTTTTGTGTTGACCTTATCTGAAAATACATAATTCTGCCACTTCTTTTCTACACCTTGATAAATCAGATCTATATTAGACATTCCTCCCCCCATAACAATGACATCAGGGTCGAGAATATTGATTACCGTTGATAATGAGCGGGCGAGTCGGTTGATATATCTTTCAATAGATTGATGAGCATAAGGGTCTGTATTTAGGTGTTGAACAATATCTACGGCAGTCCTTCTTTCTTTGCTTAAAGAAAGATAATCTCGCTCAAACCCCGGGCCAGATAAATAGGTTTCTATGCAGCCTTTTTTGCCACAATAACAAGGTGAAAGCGGCAGGTCTGATTGAGTTTGCCAGGGTAGTGGGTTGTGTCCCCATTCACCGCATATAGCGTTAGGGCCACTGATTAGTGATTGATTTATTACAATGCCTCCACCAACTCCTGTGCCGATGATTACCCCAAAAACTGAGGCAGCCCCCGCTGCTGCGCCATCACAGGCTTCTGATAGTGTGAAGCAATCAGCATCATTGGCTATTCGCACTTCTCTTATAAGGCGTGATTCAATGTCGCCTTTTAGATTATGACCGATTAAACAGGTTGAATTGGCATTTTTAACATAGCCGTGATCAGGGGAAAGTGTGCCGGGAATACCAATGCCTAATGAGCCTTTTTCCTGTAGTACAGATTCAGCATTATGCACTAGAGATATGATTGCATCTAGGGTGTTTTTATAAGACCCCTGAGGCGTAGGGACTCTTTTTCTGAGAAGCTCTTCACCATTACTTGCTAAGGCGATTAACTCTATTTTTGTACCACCAAGATCAATGCCAAGACGCATGTTTGAACTCACCACTTATAGGTTAAATTGAATGCTTAAAAAACAATTGCTTACAAAATAATAGTAAAAAATGACTTAACTGTTAAGGGATGCTGCCGATAATAACTGTAAATCTTTATGTATAGGCTTAGGCATAGAGGGTTGTATATTCTTATATTCAGCTATAAACCCTGCAATTCTTTAGAATTGAGCTAGAGTTACTATTAATATAAAACGTTGCATAAGAACAAATAAAAGCTAATAAGAACAAACTGATAAAATTAATATCATCTGTTTATCTTTGTTCGTTGGAGATTGTGTGTGAAAAATCTGTTGTTGCCAGCAATGGCGTTGATGAACAGACTGACCTATGTCTATAAGTTTACTCTCATCAGTGTTCTTTGGTTGATCCCTATTGGTGGTCTGACTTATATGCTTGTGAGTCAGTTAAATGCATCAATTAGTCAGGTCGCTAACGAAGCGGATGGTTTGAAGGCTTATCAATCGTCTTATCATATTGTTCAGGAAGCTATTAATTACCGAGACTACCGAACCGTAGCTAAAATTAGACCCATTGAAGGGGTTGATTTAGAGTCTATGAAGGTTCGTAAGAAAATTTCACATTTGTTGTCTGAGTTAGAAGATCAGAGTTTTGATTTTGATGTTAATGGTGACCTTCAGAATCAGGTTGCGGGTCTTATCAAAAGCTGGAAGCGTATGGCAACGGAAGACAGCTTTGCGAATAATTTTGGCGATCAGTTTAAGTATTACAATGAGTTTGTGGAAAAGTCACTTAGCCTGGTATCCACAAGCACTCAGTTATCTGGTTTGGCTCAAGACTCTTCCAAAGAAATACAGTTGCTGCTGGAATTATCGAATAACTCAATAATCAATGTACTTGATACTCTTGGTAGAACTCGGAGTGTGGGTATCTTTGCCTTGAATGAAGGGACTGTAAACTATGCAACGGGAGACATGCTCAACGAAATATTTGATCAATTAACCAGTGTAAATACCTCATTGTTACCCGCATTAGATGTGACAATGAAGTCAAGCGCTGCAGTGACTAGCCAATTAAGCTCCCGTGCCGAAGCACTTAAAGGCGGCATTCTTACCATTCAGGATAGTGTCGATATGGACATTGTTACGCCAATGAGACTAGAAAAACCTTGGACAGAGTTTGATAATCTTGTATCTAATGAAATGGATAAGTTTCGTGGCTTTAATGACCGGCTTCTGGTTTATGTGGGAACTACATTAAAGGCGCGTCTTGATAAAGAGACTAAAGCTCGAATGACATTATTTATTGTATTGAGTTTACTCCTTATCGTCATTGTTTATCTTTACATGGGCTTTTCAGTATCGGTTAGAACCACCATTGAAGGCTTTTCGCGTGCAGCCCGTAAAGTTGCAAGTGGCGACCTTACTGTTCGCCTGGAAAAATATACCTATGATGAAATGGGTGAGCTGACCAATGAATTTAATCATATGACTGAGAAGATGCATCAGTTAATTCAGGTGGTCAGTGGAACGGCCTCAGATGTTGATCATCAGGCTACTCGTGTGAATGATACCGCTATATCAAATAGCTCTGCGGTTACAAAACAGATGGAAGAGACTTCGCAAATATCTGAAGCGATGCATCAAATGGTTGAAACGGTTCAGGAGGTTGCAACATCTTCTCAGTGCGTTTCTGATGCCGCAAATGCTGCAGAAACTGAAGCAAACAATGGCAAGCTAGTGGTTGATGAAACACTTCAGGCTATTGATCATTTATCTACGGAAATTACATGCTCGGTTGATACAATTAATCGAGTGAGTAAAGACAGTGAAGATATTAGTAATGTGATGGTTGAAATTCGGGCTATTGCAGAGCAGACTAATTTACTTGCCCTAAACGCGGCCATTGAGGCGGCTCGGGCAGGTGAGCAGGGAAGAGGCTTTGCTGTAGTTGCAGATGAAGTACGAACACTTTCTCAGCGTACACAAAAATCAACAGAAGAAATTGAGTCGATGATTGAGCGCTTGCAAAAAGGCGTTAAAGAAGCAGTGCATTCAATGCAAAGTAGCCAGTCAACAACTGAGGTTACGGTGGATCAGTCTCGTAAAGTATCTGATGCGCTGGTTAATATTGTTGCAAGCATATCATCCATTGTTGATTTGAGTCACCAGATCGCCAGCGCTGCAGAAGAGCAGAGTGCGGTTGCAACGACGATTGATAACAATGTTACCTTAATCTCGGATTTAGGCCGGGAGACGGCTGAGAATGCCGATGATACATTGGGCGCTAGTAAGGAATTGTCTTCTTTAACTAATTCATTACAGGGCTTGATTGATACTTTTAAAACATGATTTTTAGACATTAAGCCTTATCGCGGCTTAGAGCCGCTCCCGCTCCTACAAAAGAGTGTCATCAAAATTATAGGAGCGCCACTTTGGCGCGAACAATCTTCGCTTAAATAATCAACTTCCGACCAATGATCTCTTCCTAACATCTTTAAGTAATTCAAGATTGACAGGGAACGACACGTTATTCACCTTGGCTACAAGCTCTATATACCCATTGATGAACTCAATCTCTGTTTGTTTGTTTGCATGAACATCCTGAAGCATCGATGAAACATTATTAGCCGTTTTTTCCAGTACCTCATCAACCCTTGCCTTAATGTCTTCTGCACTTAACTCTATTTGGTTTAAGTGCATCGCTAAGGAAAGTTCTTGGCAAAGCGGTGTTATTTTTGATTTAAATAACTCATGGTCTCTTATCTCACCATTTTTGCAGTTTAATAATGCGGTAAATGGGTTGATGGCACAGTTGATGGCAAGCTTTATCCAGAGGCGTCGTAATATGTCAGGTGTACTAGTCACATTAAGTGTTGAGCTTGAAAGCAACGTTGCTAGTTGTTTTGTTTGATTTTGCAGGGTTTGATTGTTAGAGAGGCAACCTAGCCAGGTTTCTCCTTTGCCAGCATAAATAATTGTATCTTTGGTGGGGCGGTTAGCACCTTCTGTTGTTGATGCAGCGTAAATACGATGATGGGATAGGGCTTTAACTACTTCTTGCTGGCTACCCATGCCGTTTTGAAAGAGTACGATTTGGCTGGATGGGGTTAGTCTGTGCTTAAGCTGACTAAGGGCTGAGCGAGTGTCATAGCTTTTGGTGAAGACTAATAAAATATCTATAACGTTGTTTGTACTTGTTGCGGATTCGCAAGGAAGGGAGAATTGTGTTGTGTTATTTTGTTCAGTGAGTAGGAGGGTATAAGTGTCATTGATGGGCTTATTTCTGAGTATTAATATGACTTTGTTGCTCTTCGAGAGCTTTGCTGCCCACAAGCTGCCAAGAGCCCCAGCGCCCAGAATATAGATGGTTTGTTTGTTTGGCATAAAGTTACGCAAATAAGAAATACCGGGTATGTAGGTAGCTAGTGTTCATCCAGAAACATCATAATTATACTTTTTTGTCATCCCCGCCTTCGCGGGAATGACAGTTGTTTCAGGATGAATACTAGGAAAGGATTAAATAGCCTTAATTTTTTCCAATTGCTCATGAAGTCGGTCAAAGCTAGCCTGAGCATCACTCAACTTAGCCTTTTCTTTTTCAACTACATCAGCAGGAGCTTTGCTAATAAACTTCTCGTTTGAAAGTTTACCTTGCAGGCGTTGCAGTTCTTTAGAAATCTTATCAACTTCTTTACCTAGGCGTGCAATTTCAGCATCTTTATCGATAAGGCCTGCCATAGGAACTAGTACTTCCAAATCACCTACTAGCTGTGTAGCGGCTAATGGTGCTTCTTCATCACCTAACCAGCTGATTGATTCTATCTTGGCAAGTGATTTTAGGAAGGTCTCGTTCTGGGTTAAGCGACGCTGATCTTCATCGTTACCGTTTCTCAAAATAAGCGGAATAGGCTTCGCTGGTGAAATGTTCATCTCGCCACGAATGTTTCTTACGCCAACAATAACACCCTTAAGCCACTCTATGTCGCCTTCTGCTTCTGTATCAATACGGCTTTCATCTGCAGCAGGGTACGCTTGGGTCATAATGCTATCGCCAGACTTACCTGCTAATGGTGCCACTCGTTGCCAAATTTCTTCAGTGATATAAGGCATTAATGGATGCGCAAGGCGAAGGATTGTTTCAAGTACTCTGACTAGTGTGCGGCGAGTACCGAGTAATACTTCAGGGCTGGCGTTGTCATTCCACAATACAGGCTTAGAAAGCTCTAAGTACCAATCACAATATTCGTTCCATACAAACTCATAAATAGCTTGAGCTACATGGTCTAGACGGAAATTTTCCATTGCCTTAGCAACTTCAAGTTCAGTCTGTTGCAGGCGAGAAACAATCCAGCGGTCGGCAAGACTTAGTTCGTAGTTACCTTCGCTATTTTGTCCACAGTCATGCTCTTCTGTGTTCATCAACACATAGCGAGCAGCATTCCATATTTTGTTACAGAAGTTCCGGTAACCTTCTACGCGACCCATATCAAACTTTATATCGCGGCCTGTTGAAGCAAGAGAGCAAAAGGTAAAGCGTAAAGCGTCTGTGCCGTAGGCTGAAATACCTTCAGGAAACTCATCTTTCGTTTGCTTGATAATCTTTTTAGCCATTTTCGGCTGCATCATGCCGGTGGTGCGTTTTTCTAATAATGTGTCTAGGTCTATGCCGTCAATAATATCTAATGGGTCAAGTACATTGCCCTTAGATTTAGACATTTTCGCACCCTGTGAGTCTCTAACCAAGCCGTGAACGTAAACGGTTTTAAAGGGTACCTGTGGCTTACCGTTTTCATCTTTGATGAAGTGTGTCGTCATCATAATCATTCGGGCAACCCAGAAGAAAATGATGTCGAAGCCAGTAACTAATACGTCAGTAGAGTGGAAGGTTTTTAAATCTTCCGTCTGCTCAGGCCAGCCCAGTGTTGAGAATGTCCATAGTGCTGAGCTGAACCAAGTATCCAGTACGTCTTCATCCTGATGAATTTCTGCGCTGGCGTCTAAGTTGTATTTAGTACGAACTTCGTCTTCATTGCGTCCAACATAAATGTTACCGCTGTTGTCATACCATGCAGGAATTCTATGGCCCCACCATAGTTGACGAGAAATACACCAGTCTTGAATGTCGCGCATCCAGGAGAAGTACATATTTTCGTACTGCTTAGGTACGAACTGGATGTCGCCATCTTCAACAGCTTTGATCGCATCTTTTGCCAGCGGCTCAGTTTTTACATACCACTGATCCGTTAGCCAAGGTTCAATAACCACTCCAGAACGATCACCGCGAGGCGTCTTCAGTGTATGAGGTTCGATTTTTTCAAGAACGCCAAGTGAATCGAGTTCTTCAACGATTTTCTTGCGGGCTTCAAAGCGCTCAATACCTGCATAGGCTTCGGGTGCTTTTTCACCGTGCTGTGTTTCATAGTTATCGAAGGTGATAACGGTGAACTCAGATAGAATGTTTGCGTCACGATCTAATACGTTAATGAGCGCAAGATTATGTCGCTTGCCCATTTCGTAGTCATTAAAATCGTGGGCTGGGGTGATTTTTACGCAGCCGGTACCAAAGTCACGATCAACGTAGTCATCTGCAATAATTGGAATCAAACGATCAGTGATTGGCAGCCGAATGTTCTTGCCAATTAGGTGTGCATATCGCTCATCTTTAGGATGTACTGCAACCGCAGTATCACCCAGCATGGTTTCAGGGCGTGTGGTGGCAACAACTAAGTGGCCAGATCCATCTTCAAGAGGGTAGCGGAAATGCCACATTGAACCGTTTTCTTCTTCTGAAACAACTTCAAGATCAGAAATGGCGGTGTGCAGTTTTGGGTCCCAGTTAACCAGTCTTTTACCACGGTAAATAAGGCCTTCATCATAAAGGCGTACAAATACTTCCTGTACTGCTTTTGAAAGACCTGGGTCCATAGTGAAACGCTCACGGCTCCAGTCTACAGACGAACCAAGACGGCGAATTTGCTGGGTGATGGTTCCACCAGATTTTTCTTTCCAGTCCCAGACTTTATCTAAAAACTTCTCTCGACCAAGATCATGGCGGGTAACACCTTCAGTGGCCAGTTGACGCTCTACAACCATTTGGGTCGCGATACCGGCATGGTCTGTGCCTGGTTGCCAAAGTGTATTGCGGCCCTGCATTCGGTGGTAACGAATTAATGTATCCATTACCGTGTTATTGAAGCCGTGCCCCATGTGTAGGCTGCCGGTAACATTGGGTGGTGGGATCATAATGGTATATGAATCACCTTCACCGGAAGGTTTAAAATGACCGGCTTCTTCCCAAGTGTTGTACCAGTGTTGTTCTATTTCGCCTGGCTGGTAAGTTTTTTCCATAATATCGTCTGCAAAGCTGTAGTTGAAAATCAAACTATTATACATGCCTCCATTAGGAACGGATAGCATTTGAGGCTGCTCTGCTGAATGATTTTTAGCTATCTACACACTCATCAAGGTAGAGTGAAAGTTCTTTGTCTATTTGTTCTTCTATAATGGGTTTTAGCTGAGCCAGAACTTTTTCGGTGATGGCTTTAATGGTTGCTTCTTTTACTGAGAGGGGTTTTTCGTTGATATGAGTTGACTGAGCTCTTTTGTGTGAGTTCTCGTGCTTCATATTTTCGGTGAAAGCATCTAGTTCTTGTTTGAATTGTTGCCTTTCTTGCGCCAGGCGAGCAAGGTGCTCATAGGGGAGGAAGGGGTTCTCTTTAATCGTGGGTTCGGTGGTTTGCTTGCCGAAGCATTTGCTATTGAAACTGTGGTGTTTCTCTAAAGGTTTTTGATTTGTTTTAGTGGCAAAATCTTGAAGTAAAGGTATGTCATCCATGAGTGTTTCAAACGTGTCCATTTTGTATCTTCTTTAGTTTCTGAGGTGTTTAGTTTTTTCGAAAGTCGTGAATAGTCGCCTCAATACCTTTGCTTTTGATTTCTCGGTAGTGAGTGCGTAATTCTTTTAATATCGTATCATTTTGAATAACAATTTCTGCGATTCGATTAAAGTTATTGTAAAAGCCAGGAAGCTTACTGGCAAAATTAATTAATAAATCGTTGTGGTGCTCGCATTGTGCCGAGAAGCCAATGGTAACGGGGGCGCTTGGTTTTTCTTTAGGTTCTAGGTTATTTGGATTTAGGTCGTGAGGCAAAAAACTGTCTATTTTATAGGACCATAAATAGTCGTCTATTTCGGTAGCTTGTTGCAGGTCATTGGTGTGAATATAAATAGAATGACCAAGCCCAGTCGCTTTTTCTATAAGGCGACAGAGGAATTCAAGTCGAGCGTGGTGGTCACTCTTATTTAAGATGTAAAAATCTGCTTTAGCCATAATTCATCTAGCGCCTAACCAGTCACTGCCGTCATTCCCGCGAAGGCGGGAATCCATCATTAAGGGTTGTGTCAAAATACTGGATCCCCGCCTTCGCGAGGATGACAGGTGAGCCGAGTTGATATGTTGGGGGGTGTTTTTAACCCACTTTATTTAAAATATACTGCGTGAGTAATGGCACGGGTCTACCTGTAGCCCCTTTGTTTTTTCCAGATACCCAAGCCGTACCAGCTATATCTAAATGAGCCCATTTCATGTTTTTGGCGAAACGCGATAAGAAGCACGCAGCAGTAATGGTTCCTGCTGCTCTACCTCCAATGTTTTGCATATCTGCAAAGTTACTATCTAATTGAGGCTGGTATTCATCCCACAAGGGCATTCTCCAAGCTTTATCTTCAGCGCTAATGCCTGCATTCAGAAGCTCATCTGCTAGGTCATCATTGTTCGCTAGCATGCCCGTAGCATGGTGTCCCAAAGCTATGATACACGCACCGGTTAATGTAGCGATATCAACAATAGATGCAGGTTTAAAATTTTGCTCTGCATAGGTGATGGCATCACACAAAACTAAGCGACCTTCCGCATCAGTATTTAGGATTTCAACGGTTTGTCCAGATAGCGTTTTAACTATGTCTCCCGGCTTGGTTGCTTTTCCGTCAGGCATGTTTTCGGCAGCCGCAATAACCGCAGTTACATTAATTTTGGGTTTTAATTCTGTAATGGCAGTCATGGTTCCGAATACGCTGGCAGCACCGCACATGTCATATTTCATTTCATCCATGGCCTCGCCAGGCTTAAGGCTGATGCCGCCACTATCGAAGGTAACGCCTTTTCCTACTAACACATGTGGCTTGTCTGAAGGTTTTCCACCTTTATATTCCATAATAATTAGGCGGGCAGGTTCTTCGCTTCCGGCAGAAACAGAGAGTAATGAATGCATGCCGAGTGATGCCATCTCTTTTTCTTTGAGGATTGTTGTCGATATTGAGGTGTTATCTTTCGCTAGTTGTTTGGCAACTTTAGCTAGATAAGAGGGCGTACAAACTGCACCAGGAAGGTTGCCTAGGTCTTTAGCCATAGATACACCTTTTGAAATGGCTGCACCTTCAGAAATAGCCTTTTTTAGTTCTGCAGGGTTACAGGCTTTACTGTTAGAAATGCCGCAGTAAAATGCGATTTCTTTAAGATTGATTTTATCTGCTTTTTTCGATTTAAATTCATCAAAGTTGTACAGAGAATCATTGATGGATTCAATGACAAAGCGTGTAATCCATGTCGCATTTTTATTGCCGAAGGTAATCCCATCTAAAGAGATTAATAGTTTTTCTGTCTGGCTTGTTTTAATGCTGGTTATAGCTGCCTGGATCGCTTTTTTGAAACTAGCGGCGGTAAGTTCTTCTTGTTTGCCCAAACCCAATAAAAGTAGGCGCTTATGTTGCTCTTCTTTTATTGGAAGTAATAAAAATTCGCTATTATTGGCTTTGAAGTCTTTGCGCTCAATAAGCTTTTGTATTAGCCCGTCTTCAGTATCGTTAACGCATTTGGCTTCAGGAGAAAAATTGTTGCTATTAAGTTGGTCTGAAAATAATGGAATAATAATGCAGTCTGATTTTTGTTTTTCTGGTGTGCGACTCTCTAATGAGTAGTTCATTCTTGCTCTTGCTCCTGCTTATTGTAGAGTTAAGTACGTATTAGCCAAAGTTAAGGCTTGATTATCCAATATTTAATACGATTTCATCGAAGTTTACGTCAAACGAAGGTGTTTTTCATAATTCATTCACGCTAAAATGTTAAATTAAATTTAGAGCCTTGGATGGCAGGTAAGAAAACTTGTATATTATTTTTCGCTATTTAGCCAAGCAAATAATTGTCAGTATGTTTGCGGTTTCGGGCATATTGATGTTGATCTTTATGAGTGGGCGCTTCATAAAGTATCTTGCTCAGGCCGCATCGGGTGGAATATCTGCTGATGTCTTATTTACCCTTATGGCTTATCGAATGCCAGGGTTTCTTGAGTTAATACTCCCGCTTGGTTTGTTTATCGGTATATTGCTGGCTTATGGGCGCATGTATCTTGAAAGTGAAATGACAGTTTTATTTGCTTGCGGAGTAAGTGAAAATCGGCTGCTAGTGCTGACTATGGGGGCTTCCTTAATTGTCGCCTTACTAGTGGGGGCAATGAGTCTGGTCGTTTCACCCTGGGGTATGCAAAATGTTGAACAAATATTCCGTGATCAGTCTAAAATGACCGAGTTTGAAATGTTGGCTCCCGGACGTTTTCAGGCTCTAAAATCTGGCCAGCGTGTAACGTATACCGAAGCATTGAGTGATGATAAAAAAGAGCTTCGCGGAGTCTTTATTTCTGAAAAAACAAAAGATGGTAAGTCAATTATTCTTACTACATCTAAAACGGGTACACAGTATGTTGACCCTAAAACAGGAAGTCGTTTTTTAGTCTTGCATAATGGCAAGCGTTTTCAGGGGATGCCAGGGCAGCCTCAGTTTAAAGTTATTGAATTTGAGTCTTACGGTTTAAAAATAGCGGAACCCCCAGCTGCTAATAAAAAGCGTAAAGATGAAGCGATTGATACCGTTGATCTGTGGGGATCATCGAACCCCAAATATTCAGCCTTACTTCAATGGCGTATTTCTCTACCACTTCTTGTACCTATTGTTACTCTGTTGGCCGTCCCTTTGAGCCGTGTTAATCCAAGGCAAGGGCGTTTTTTCCACTTATTTCCTGCGATGTTGATATATATTTCGTATTTAGGTTTATTGATTGTTGCTCGCAACTGGATTGGAAAAGAGAAAATTCCGACTTGGATAGGGGTTTGGTGGGTGCATGGCTTGTACTTCTCAATTGCGATTCTGTTGTTATTTAAAGGGGCTATTAAACGCCGATGGAGAATGACACATGCGCAAGCTTGATCACTATATTATCTCTACGGTTGCGGCATCGACACTATTAGTATTGATGGTTGTGTTGTCGTTAGACCTTGTATTTGGTTTTATTGCTGAACTTGAAGAGCTTAAGAACAACTATCAGGTTGTTGAGGCGCTGCAATTTATAGTAACAACCTTGCCTCGGCGAATTTATGACTATTTACCTATGGCTGCGTTTATAGGGTCTCTTGTTGGTTTAGGTGCGCTAGCTAATAGTAGTGAGTTAACGGTTATTCGAGCAGCTGGTGTGTCAACCCGTCGAATAGTGTGGTCTGCAATGAAACCTGCGATCGCTGTTGTTGTTGTTGGTTTGTTCTTGGGTGAATACGTAGCCCCTTACACAGAGAAAATAGCTCAGAGTCAGCGAGCAGTTGCTCAGGGGACTGGCTCTAGTTTAGGTTCTAAGCGAGGTGTTTGGCATCGTGAGGGGAATACTTTTATGCACTTCAATGCCGTTGAACCCAATGGCGAGTTGCATGGCGTTACCTTGTTTGAGTATACCAGTGAGGGCTGGTTGCAAAGTGCTAGCTTTGCGAAGCGGGCGATTTACCATCGTGGTGGTTGGTTGCTGGAGGATGTTAATGAGACCGTTATGACGGAAACAGGGTCATCAGTGCTTAATCATAATACCCAAGATTGGGAAACAGAACTTTCCCCTGAAGTGTTGGGGGTGCTTGTTATTAAACCAGATAATCTTTCCATAAGCGGTTTGTATACTTATTCATCTTACTTGGTTGAGCAGGGTTTAAATGCCAGCGTTTATCTTATGTCTTTTTGGAAAAAGGTGTTAAGGCCATTAACCACGGCAGCCTTGGTTTTGGTTGCAATATCTTTTGTATTTGGGCCTTTGCGCTCAGTAACCATGGGTTTTAGGGTGTTTACGGGGATTATTGTAGGTCTGATTTTTAAATATATGCAAGACTTGCTAGGGCCATCCAGTTTAGTGTTTGGTTTTGACCCTGTATTTGCGACACTATCCCCTATAGCAATCAGTTTGATTTTAGGGTTTTATTTATTGAGGCGTGCCCGATAGCGCGGGTGCCTGTTAGCCTTTCTTCTTTGGAATTCTCACCACTATAGATTCAGAAAAACGGTCGTGCCAGGCTTTGTTATCTTTATCAATTAACATCCAAATATAGCCTGCGCCAGCAGGTATAAACGATATTATCGCCATAATAAACCGTAAAAGAGCCTGCAGCCAACTGATAGATGTTGAGTCTTCATTTTGAATGCGTAAATGCCAAACTTGCATGCCTAGTGTTTGTCCACTTCGAGTCCAGAAATAAGCAAAAAACAGATAAAGCGCAATAAATAGAATAGATGAGAGTAAAGGGTCTCCTGACGTTGACTCTACCCCTGTGAATTCATAGCTGATGGCGGTGTAAACTCCTGTTGTAACCAGCATGAGAGCGGCGCAAATAAGTGTGTCATAAAGCATGGCCATCAGTCTTCTTATTAAGGGAGCTTTAGTGATAAGACTGCTTTCTTCAGGGAATGTTTTCTTTGGCATGGGGCTAATAAAACCTTAAAAATATACTGTGGGGTTGGAAGGTAGGCACTATAGCATGCGAGGAGGCTTGTCTCACACTATAAAAGTAGTAATGCAATTTCACTTATCCCGAATATCAGATACAGCCTACCTGTTTTAGGGGGGAGGCTCTTATTGTGTTCAGGTGCTTGTAGTAGTGTTTTTATTGCATTGATGGCTAATAGTGCAGCAGGAAACAGCATTAAGGCTTCTAGCCATATTTTATTCATAGCTATGACTGGGATGATCGAAAGAAACCCCAAGATAATACATGAGATATAAAGTCGTTGGCCGGCACTGTAGCCAAGACGTACCGTGAGCGTTTTTAGTCCTTCTTTTTTATCGCTCGTATAATCGCG
>Ga0105351_1000672_pt1 | contig 16097 bp, 21 predicted proteins | sample EN4Hudsemesocosm_FD_83662 | JGI IMG/M metagenome (GOLD analysis project Ga0105351, IMG submission 83662) | Methane-oxidizing microbial communities from mesocosms in the Hudson Canyon - EN4B Hudson Canyon | ecosystem: Environmental > Aquatic > Marine > Cold seeps | place: Hudson Canyon... | reverse complement strand
CGCTATTATACGCGCTCTTTAGTGCCCCGATGGCACAGCTGGATAGCGCGGCCCCCTCCTAAGGGGCAGGTCACAGGTTCGACTCCTGTTCGGGGCACCATTTTACTTTCTTAAATCAGTCAAAAACACCTCTCAAGCCCCGCAGAACAAGGGATAACGATAAATGCTCGTTTTTCCTACTTCCCCCAAAACTAGCCAAAACACCCTCTTTTATCGTATAGTCTACGCCAAGTTTACGCCAACCATTACGCCAACCATTACGCCAAAGGTGTCACATGGCAACACTAAGAAAGAGAACAAAAGGCTGGAGAGCCGAAGTGTGCGTTAAGGGCATAAGAGACTCAGGGACCTTTGATACCAAGTCTCAGGCCATGGCGTGGGCTGTTGATCGTGAGCGGCAATTGAAAAGCAGTCCAGAAAATGTAGACTCAAAAGCGACTGTTAAAAATATCTTTGAACTTTACGCCAAGGAAATTACGCCAACCAAAAGAAGCCCCAAGCAAGAATTGCTACGCCTTAATGCTTTTTGCGAAGATAAACTGGCAAGCGTAAAGCTTTCAGATATAAGCGCTGCTCATATTGCAAACTGGAGAGATAGACGCCTTCAGCTCGTTAAACCATCAAGCGTTAACAGAGAAATGAATATTATCTCTAATGCCTTTGAGGTTGCTCGTAGAGAATGGAAGTGGATTCCAGAAAACCCGTGCAAAGATGTAACCAGGCCAAAAAACCCACCCCCAAGAGATCGGTTAATCTCAAACAAAGAAATAGAGCTGATACGACTCTCTCTAGACTATCCCGAAGATGTAACACCAACAAAGCAACTTCACTTTGCTGCGCTTGCCTTTCTATTTGCTATAGAAACAGCTATGCGAGCTGGAGAGATATGTGGTATTTATGCGGAGCATATCGATGGACCGGTGGCACACCTACCAAAAACAAAGAATGGCGCATCTCGAAACGTACCCTTATCTAAACGAGCACTTGCAATATTAGACCTGCTACCAGAAACGAAAGACGCTCTTTTTAATATGAGTGCAGCACAGCTTGATGGTACATTCAGAAAGGGTCGCAATCGGTCAGGAGTGCAAGGTCTAACATTTCATGACACCAGACACGAAGCAATAACTAGACTGGCTAAAAAGCTTGATGTATTGGAGCTTGCCCGAATGGTTGGTCACAAAGACTTAAAGATGCTGCTAATCTATTACAACGAAACAGCCGCCAATTTAGCGGGTAAGTTGGGTTAGGCTTCTTATGCCCCTACCATGTCAAGGTGCTAGGCGTTGCCTCATAACTAGCTGTTTTATATGTGATATAGAGGTGTTTTAGCACGTAGCTAAAGCAGCACGCGCAACCTAGCGTAATCAATGACTTATATACTGTATATATGGAAATATCCTCAAAGGTCACTACCATCAATTGAACTACTACATGGCCTAGCATGAAGAAAAAGAAAAGCCGTACTAGAATAGTATTACTTTTCATCTAAGTTAATGGTGGGCGGGATTATGAATATAAGTAGCTTCAATAAAACAGACTTCGTAGAGAGCATTAAAAATCATAACTTTGTGATAAACGACCACAAGTCACCAGACAAGTTCAGGGATAGCGTAGAAGAACTAGTGACTGAGGTTTTTTTGCTTGGCATTAAAACAACTAGCAGTGAAAACGACAACCAACCAAAAATAAAACAATTACTTATAGAAAAAGACAAACATATATCAAATGTTTGTAATACTTACGCTGTAATGGATTCAAGATATAAGACAGCAACCGATTATAAGGAACAATATCAGAGCGCTGATTTAATTGAGAGAAAAAGGTATCTTCTATTCAGAATTCTAACTGCAACTGGGATCGCCGCGGTTATTTTATTAACTGGCTATCTAGCTCAGAAACTTAATATTCCATTGCCTTTGTTAAAACTGGCTGGCTAGAGCACATGTCCCCCAGATATAGAGCTAGTAACCCATAAAGCCATGTTTTTAAATAAAAACAGGCCACTTATATACTGGTGCAAAACGAGCGTTTGGAGCATCGAGAAAACAACGACTTACGGTATTGTTTTGCGCGGCTATAATTAACCCTAACTTCTCAAAGTAGAACCTAGCTATGATTCTCAAAGCATACGAACTTGGTGACCTGATTGTATTCGCCCCTAACGGCGTAATGGCCAAGTCTTTTGCTGCACCTATGATTAGATCAAATGAAGAGTGGTGCAATGACGTGACTGGATGGGTGGCGTTAATGGCAGATCGAAGACAAGATTTAGACCACCTTCTTGATGAGTCGAAAACTGAAACCTATATTCACTCTGAATAATACATGTAAGAGATCTCGCACACGCATTAAGGGCAATATCCTACATATATTCATGTACATTTGTCTATAATGCAACTCAGCCACTCGCAGAAACGGAAAGCTAAGGATTAGCGACTCTGCAACAGGATGCCCAGTGGCTGCGTCACCTGCCTAGTGGTGGCCGACCGAGCGGGAAACTCGGACCAACACCAAAAGGAATTGGAGGATATATGCTACAAGAAGCAGTTATACCCAAGGAAAGGATAGCTAGATTAGGCGAAGACAATAAAAAGTTTATTGCTAGGTCTGACCGTTTCTTTACATCAAATGGAAATTGGTTCTTCCAGACTAGAGGTGGTTGCGTTACTGGCCCATTTATTTCACAAAAGAATGCTGCTAGAGGCTTAGATCTTCACATACTAGATCTTCTCGATAGAAACCTAATACTGCCGATATAATTCTAAGCAGATGTGAGTGCGTCGCCTGCCTAGTGATGGCCGACAGAGCGGGAATCTCAGACCATCGACTTTTCGTTTGTAGAGTAACGTATACCGCAATACCATCTTATATCAAACTTGTACCGCTGCTTTTGCCACGAATAAGTCACTGGGTTTTGCTTAATTATATACGATTTTGGCATCCCCATCTTGCTTGGTTTTGTGCCATGTTCGGTCATAATAGCTGGGTTTTCTATATATCTCGAATAGACGAAAAAGCGGACCTCTTTACACAGCCTCTCGTTCATTACAGAACCTTCCTAAGCAGACTTTTCGATAAAGCTAGCAAAGATGAAATAGCGGATAATTTGACAATAAGGCTGCCATGAACTACTCAGTATTGAATCACATTTTTGTTGAGGCCGCCCTAATGCGAAGATTTCGAAAATGGATCATATTTTTGTTAGGCTTTGTTTTAATGCCAATTTTATCGATAAAATGCAACGCAGGGGGAAGCCCTCAGGTTCTCTCCACACAAGGAGACATCTTTAAAGAAGCAGAGGCAAGAGATGCGGCAAAAGAATGGAATTGGTTAGAAACCTCACACTTGCTTATAGAGTCTAATGAGCTTGAGCTTGCTAATTCGCGTGCAAACAAAACAACCTTCATCGTTTATCATAATTACTATGGAGAAACGATTGGAAAGGACGGAAAAATTTCCCCTATAATTAAAACCGTAACTTTGACGGCCTTTATGATCGATTCCATAGGTGAACCAATTATTGCCGCAAGAAAGGAATTTTCGTATAAGGACGAAAAATGGAATAGTAAGGAGTCAGAAGAGCTAGATCTTTGTCTAGCGTTTGCAAAAACCCCTTGTTTTTCAAGACCACATCTTTTTAGAACCACAGGCCTAATTTATTTAAATCCAACGAGTTTTGCTGCAAAGCGTTATAAAACCGATGAGGAAGCAGCTGTATCAGCAACCTTTTTTGGTTTGGGCATTTTTCTTGGCCTTGCTGTAAAGTCTGCTTCGATTCCAGCGGCTAAGTTGGCATTATTAAAAGCAACTCTAAGAGAATTAAAATCGGCAGTATCAGAATACTTAGGCGAAACAAGAGACCTCTATTATGGCCGGGCACATTGGCCGAACCATGAATTTTTAGATGATCCGGCATTAAAGAAAAAATTTGAAGATAAAGGCATGGAGATTTGGCAGTCAAACTGTTCTCCCGTCAATATGTATTGCTCGGTAGGGGGAGTGCCAGATGCGCCAACCAGTCTGCGCATCGTACCTTAGGAGAAACTTTGCTGGGTCTTCTATAATTTCAGGTTCGATCAAAAAACAACAGGAGACTTTGAATCCATTCAAATTACTTGAAGAAATGGAAGATGAAAGATCATAGACTTGTTTGCTCTATTATTCTTTTGATGTTTATCGGCCACAGTGCTTCCGCTCGCGATGTCAAATTATCATGGAAACATTCAAATCCTAGTAAAGTGAGCCTGTTTAAAGTGTATATACGGTCAGAGTTCGAATCATATGACGCAGGAATAACTATGGGCTCAATTGAAGTGGTTGAAAAAGGAGTGTTTCTTTCCAGTATTAAAGTACCGGATCACAATGGCGAGGAAAAACTATACATTAAAATCATTGCTGTAGGAGACGGAGGTAAGGAAAGCCCTGCAAGCAATGAAATTATACTTCATCCTACGCCTAATTGAAGTCTGTCTCATAATGCACCCCTTGCCTTTGGTAAAGGGATGATTGATCTTCAAAATTCACTTTCGAACCTACTTTGGACAGGGTCAGCTACTTGATCGGAGCGGACGATTCAAATTAACTTAAAAAGTCCGCTAAGGGCGCAGACTGTGTGAAAACTAAGAATCGATACCTCTAGCTTTAAATTCCAGCAGTAATACACGCCTTAGATTAAATATCACATGTGTTATCGCTTAGAATTTCTATTCTAATCACGTAGCGACGCGTTCAAACCTAACCAGTATGAGTTTTCACACAGCCTGGGCGAGAAGCCGTCAGATAATCCCTATAATAGCCCCAGCAACTCGCAGAAATGGAAAGCTTATGGATAAGCAGTTCTGCTGTATGGATGCCTAGTTGCTGCGACACCTGCTAAGTGGTGTGACTGGTCAGGGAGAGAACTGGCACCAAATTATTCTTTGCCTTATATAAGGTACCGAGACTTACACCAAGATGCTTTGCCTTGAGTCTAGCGCAGTAAATGCCCTATCCCTTGTCTTGCCTGATTTTTTCCTATCCAGATCAACAAAGATCCACATTATATTTATAATACGCACTACAGCCTACCGGAGTAGATAACGTATATATTATAAATTTTGCTGAATAGTTGCCTGCAGGCAGGAAATACCGGGCCAATCCCGCCTTAAAACATATCAACGCCTTTATAACCGGCCGGAGCTGCGCTGCAGTGCAGGTCAAGCCCTTCAGGGCGATGGTTGATAAACTTGTTAAAAGGCATCACTGCACAAATGCCTCGTCTAGTTGTTTATATAAATCTAAAGATTTCTCAGATTCTGTTTTAATATTTTCGTAGAGACTACCCGCGATAACTCGAATTGCATGCTGCTCATTGACGTTTAAAGTAGGATAACCATGCTTTCTAAAATTCTCAGTTATCTTTTCTTTTCTTGAGTTAAAAAGATGACCTTCGCTACGAGACTCACAAACCTTACTTAAGTGCTGTTCCCAATTACAATAAGACCTGTCTTCTAGGCGCTCACGTTTATTGCAAGCCTTACAACAAGGAACGATATTACCAGGATGGTGAAGCCCAAATTCTGTTCGGTTGAACATTAATACATGCTCGATCTGCAATTTATCATTCTTCTCTCCGCAGTAGGCACAACAAGAATTAAAATCAACGTCTCGTATAGACAACCACAGAGTCTTCCCTTTACCACTGCCCGTATTAAAAGAATGCCCAAGATAATGCTCGCCAACTTTTGTAAGAAAAGCTCTTATCGCGGTGTTAGCAGAATCTGATGCAGTATTATATACAGCCATAATCTATTTATGCCTTGTTAAGTTTGAACTCAAAGGACTTAGGGCAGGACCCTGGATACAGCCAGAATGATTAGTTTCCCCAAAGGGTCCGTAACTACATAAATGCCGATAGCAAAAGCTATCCATCCTACTATTATCAGGGCGGCTTCCCAATTGCAGAAACCTCGTAATTGCGTTGCTGTATTTTTCACTGTTTTTTGAATTTTACTTCTCATGATTCTCACCTCTCTTCTTAGCGCTAGGCTTGGTTGATTGGCTTGTATCCAGTGATCCTGCTCCGCGGATTATGCGTCCAGCCCTAAATCCTCAATATTCAATATTCAATATTCAAATTATATATTCATGATAAGTCTTGCATCACGTCCTCAAGACGAATTTCAATATTAACTTTTGCTTGATTGTAATTTCTAAAATACACAATATTTTCATCTACCCTTGATTTACTGGGTACTGACATTCCACTTAGGTTTTCCTCTGAAAGCTGCCTAATACGAGAAGTTAATACACCTCTTTGTTGCCGGAAGTAGTCGATATCCTTTTCCATACTATCTTTGAAATATAGTCGTGCTAGCATTTCAGCCTTATTTGCTGGCATAACTAAATCAGCACTTAGATCCGCAGTAGCAATACTGAGGTTATCGCTTAATTGTTCTAGATCAGCATGTAAAGCAAGGTACAGCTCTTCAATTTTTTTCCGCCTTACTTTTAGTAACTCCCGCTTTTCAATAAACTCGTGAGCGATGCTCTCTTCAATATTTTTAACAGCATTTGTCTGCTTTTCGAGGTTAACCAGCGCTTTTTCAAAATCAGCGCGCATTGCCGAATTTTGAGCTCTGGTTGAGAAAAAAGTGCCAGCCCATGCGCTAGCGGCAGCAACAAGACTAACCAATAGTAAACTGAATAAAGTAAACCATTCATTACCCCAGAATGACTTATTTATTATTAATTCAGCAATTTCATTTGCCATTGTAATACTCGATTCTTTGCTCATAAAAACTTAACGCCGCCAACAGTTTGCAAAGTCCGCTGCTTGGCTTGGTTAAATGCGGCTGAATATACTGTTGGGGTCATAAATTACTCCGGCCATAGGTTTCGACTGTATATTTTCGCCGAACTCTTCTGCTACCAAGTATGCTAACGGCTTTGTTGCAACTGGAAATATCTCAGGTTTAAACATACCTGTAGCATTATGAAAAATTTCCTGAGCGTTTTTAGGGGTAGCTAAATGAGGATTTTTTCTACAGTTTTCAGCAGATTCAGACTCATAATGAACTCGACAAACCATTGGTCTAGCGTTGTATATTGAACAAACAGAGCTCATCAAAAATGGGCAGGCTACTTTCTCTTCTCTAAAAAGATGTTGAACTTGACGTATTTCACCAAAGTCTAATGGACTTGATCTATCCGCGTCTCTCGTATTTTTATTAAATACTTTAAACCACTGCTTTAAGTTTGTTGCCAACGCCTTTTTCTTCTTTCTATCGAAAGAATTCAATACATATTCAAATATTTTCGGCTCTTCCCACGTAAACACGTCAACAATTTGATGACAACATGAGTTACAGCCTTTTTGACAGGCTTTATCTTGACGTACTATTTCACTATCAACCTGCTTTTGAGCAGACTCAGTCACATCCTTTATCTTGACTAAAACTTGATGATTCACTCATATCTCCTTGAGCATTTAACGAGGCTGTAGAAAAACTCAGCCCTTGTTCACTGTTTATAAATCAACCCAAAAACTGCGTTCCTACGTAAATTCTAGGTCTGGCTTTCCTTTGCTAAAACTATTTGAGGCAACTCTCCGGACCGAAAAATCAGAAATCATCTAGCCTTTTAGGTTTTTCTACAGCCTCAACGCCTTTGTAACAGGCATTTTTTGTGTAGTGGAGTTTTGCGGTAAAGTAGCGAAGCCACCTCAAAACGGAGCAAGATTAATGTCCTATTAACAAACTTGTTAGGCTTTATTCCCGAGATATTTTTTCCCATTGATGGGCATAATCCCCTTCTTCACTATTGCAACTGTCGCAAACTAAACACTCGGTATCATCACATCGATGATAAGCATCTAACAATGCTTCACCTTCTAACTCAGCAGAACATTCATTATGATGCCCTCCTGGATCAGTGACACCTGAACATGTTGTAGAAAGGTATGGTTCAAGTACCGCTTTTTGTTTAGCCGATAATGTACTAAAACCTTGCGTTACCGCACGCCTAGCAATTCCTTCAGCCCCAGCAAATGTCGCATTATCGAAAACTCCATGAGTTAGTTGACAATCTAATATTCTTTCTTCAATTCCCATAACTTATCCTTTTTACTAATGGTGAATTTATAAATTTGGCTCTAGGAAGCCTAACGCTCGCAGCATGGGCCGGAAAAACGCGTAGCGTTTTGGAGGTCCTAGTGCCTGCGCTTATTCTAGTTAGTTATGTTTTTTTTACTATGCTTGCCATTTTTTTCTATCTTTTCTTTCAATTTATATAGAGCCTCTTGCTCATAAGGCTTTCTGGTTTCCCAGTTAGTTTTATACTGACCAGTATACCCTCGGGAGCGGTTCTGCTGTATATATGGTTGTACAGGAGTTTTATCTGTAACGAAAAAGTAAAACAATGGCCCAACAACCGGAATTAAGGTTATTCCTGCTATGAGTATTTTAAAAAGTAGATATTCTTCAACTTTCCACAGCCTAACGATTAGTACTAAAGATACTATTTCAGATATTCCTACGACTAAATGCAATGGTTCTATCATTGTGATTCAAGCACACTGTTATGTTTTTTTTTGTTCCACAATTTGTGGAGTAAGTTCCCAGAAAATATAAATAGGTCATCAATTAAAATAACTGAAACTATTGTTCCTGATATCACAGCCCCAGTTAGAAACCCCCAAGGTGATTCTTCAATCATGTCTATGATAGTAATAGTTGAGGAATCGGCACAGCAGTAATTCACTAAATAATTATACCCATCGGCGATTGAGGCGCAGGTAAATATAATCAGAGGTGATAAAGACCAAAGGTAATACTTTAACGAGAATCCTCCCTTTTTAGACACTACACCAACTCCCTCTAGCCTTTTAAACTATGAAATAAACTCGAAAACATAACAGTTGAGTTAACAGAACTAATTCCCTCATGTAGTTGATCAAAAAACAAACATAACCACCAAAACCTTTACCTCAACCGGTCTACAACCAATTTATACTTAAATACTCAGGTTCAAAAGAAGAACTAGTTCCTAGTTATTAATTTTCGGTACTCAACATACCGTCTTTATCACTGCCTATCAACACCACCGCTATACCTGTGTGGCAGTTATTTTTTATTAATCGCCAAATGCTAGGCTAATACAGCACACCTGTTCGTGAAGTGATATTTATTATAGGGGTAATGAGCAGTTAAGACCTGGTATTCTCAATAGCCACTTTTACAATAATAAAACAGTCGAAAAGCACAATACCCTCAATACTCCCCCTATATTTAACTATCATATTAATACCAAGCTACATTTCAAAACCAGGGTTACCCTCGCCATGTGTGGACGCTTAAATATATCGAAAAGCAAAGTTGATAAGTGGGTCATTGATCATTTAGGCATCCCATTTTTGACCTCGACTAATACAGACCTTAGCCCTTCTCAGCCTATTGATACACTTACCCTTGTATCAGGTTCGCTACAGCAACTAAAGACGACATGGGGGATCAAGCCCAACTGGTCAAAGCAATTAATCATCAATGCCCAGGGCGAAACAGTCACCATCAAAAAGACGTTCCAGAAAGCATTTACCACTAATCGATGTTTAGTCCCCTGCTCCGGATGGTACGAATGGAAAAGTGAAGGTGGGCCCAAGAAACAGAAATACCTATTCAGTCATGCTGATGAAACACCATTTTTCATGGCAGGCATTTGGTTTCAGCACGAAGATTCAGCTCAACTGGTCACACTAACAACACACCCCAATGAGCGTTGCGCCACTATCCACAAGCGAATGCCGGTACTAATATTACCGGAAGATATGGATTATTGGTTTAATGCGAATGCCGAAGAAGTCGCCCCTCTGATTGATCCCATAGATAGCAACCGGATCACAATCACACGCTGTTAAGTTGTATAACCCTCCCCTATAAGTTACCAGCCAGATTCTTTAGAATGACGCAGCACTCTTACCGAAAACGACCTACAGACAATATATTGATGATCAGAAATAGAATCACTCTCTTTACTTTAGCCACTCTCATGATATCCAGTTTTGCTTATGCGGCTGACATGCCATCAACTGGCAACCAGTTTAGTCAGTCGTTTAGTAAAGCCAAAAAACACAACATGAAAGACGTCTACTATGACCACCAAGTCACCCTGTATTGCGCCGCAAGCTTTGATGATAAAAAAGCGGTAACACCTCCCGAAGGGTTTGAAACGACAAAGTATAGAAAGAGAGCTAAAAAGATTGAGTGGGAGCATGTCGTCCCCGCTGAGAATTTCGGGCGTAACTTTAAAGCATGGCGAGATGGCCACCCTGAATGCATTAATAAGAAGGGGAAGAAATTTAAAGGCCGGAATTGCGCAGGTAAAGTGAATACAGAATACCGTTATATGCAGGCCGATATGTATAACTTATATCCCGCCATTGGAGCGGTGAATGCGTCTCGTAGTAACTATAATTTTACGCTGCTACCGACAGCTGATAGCGACTTTGGCACCTGTGTAATGAAGATTGAAAGTAACAAAGCTGAACCGCCAGAAGGGGCAAGAGGCCGAATTGCGCGAACGTATTTGTATATGGAAGCGGCCTATTCAAAATACAAGATGAGTAAGGCACAACGGAAATTAATGTCGGCATGGGATCGTATGTATCCCGTAGACGTCTGGGAGTGCAAGCGTGCTCAACGTATTGAAGCTATACAGGGTAATGAAAATGCTATTGTGAATCAGCAATGCGAAAAGTTAAGCTTTTGGCAATAGTCTCTAATGCTGTTCAGGAGTCATTCAATGTTGAAAATATCGTTAGACCTCAAGGACCGCTAGGTGCCATTAAAGGTCATCATGTGATTAAGTTTATTACAACTTAAAAGTCGACTTATAATTCGATTTTGGTGGTTATTGATATGCTTGTTTTCGATGTAATAACGAACATAATAAATGCATAGATCTGTCACCCTTTCGTCCAGTTCTTTTAAAAACGAAAACCAAATAATCCTCCTGTAGGCGTATCAGTTATATCGAGATCAACGCTGTAGTTTGAAACTTGAAAGTTAGGATATTTTGACATATCAGGCATGTCATCTGAATTCATCGTAACTATATATTGGAAGTTAAATTTTTCAGCCATTTCAGCACCAAGAACTAAGGCTTTTGCAATTTGCCGTTCATCCACACCATCAAACATAATGCTGTCATGAATGAGTATTTTCGGCCTGCAAGGCTCATTAGCCCAAAGCCTCATTAGCATCATGTCAAAGCAAAATATTTGCATTTTGGTCTTACCAGTACTTTTCTTTCCAGGAATATCAAATTCAAACTTTGGACCATTAACTGTTGGGTCAATAATAAATTTACCAGGTTCATCGTAAAGATTGCTGGAAATATCAGCAAAAGTGATGATTGCATCGCTAATCGCTTTATCGCGTTCAGAATAATCTATACGCATTTTCCTTTGGAGGTTATGCCTATCAATTTTCAGGTCGGCTTTTTTATCATCTAGATTCTCAGTGGCTTCAAGCTTCTTTTTTAATAAGGCTAGTTCAGCCTCAAGCTTAGATAACTCTCCTTGAAACTTCATATATTGGTCGAGGGCACCATGAGATTGAAGTAGGGTTAATATTTCAGAGCGCTCATTATCAAATTTCTTTTTCTTATCATAGCGAGTGTTTATACGAGCCGTTATGCCATCCATCTCCTGCTTTAAATGCTCTTTTCTGTTGCGGATAACTGAATCATGAAAAGCAGAAACCTCCTCAAATCGCTTTGTAACCATCTCAGGCAGGTCAAAAGAGGCTTCTTTGAAAAGCTTCTCAACGCGAGAATGATCTACCTGCTGTTCGTCTTCTAAAGCTCTTTCAAGTTGGGCTAACCACTCTTTATCAGTAGTGTCGCCTGCAGATAAATTAGCAAGCTCCTTACTTAGTTCACCCGCTTTCTTCTCTTTCTCCTGGTATTCAGGAAGCACTTTAAACTCAACGAGGGTCTCTTTTAGTTTATTAATTCGTGTTTTCTTGAGGAGAATCTCAGTTCTTAAATCAGAGGGTGACCCCATGATTTCACCAAGTGTACCTTCATTGGAAGCTGCCTTAAGCGCCTTGATAAGTTTGTCTTTCTGACGAATATCTTCAAATTCTCTGGCTATTTTCCAGTCAAGACTTAAAAGGTAAGTAAGAGCGACTTGTATTGAACATGTAGATTGCTGAGGGAATGTTCTTTCAGGTGAGTCGAAGCTTTTTGCGGAGCGGGCAAAGTAGGAATAAAGCGATCTAAATGTTGGACCATTTTTTATTTGAAGAGCTGATTCCGTCAAATTGAAGAAATGATTACCTAGCAACTGTGTCCATTTGTCGTTGCCGATGTAGCCTTCATCATCAATATATGAAAGCGGAAAGAAGTCCGTCGGCATGGCTTTAATATAAATTTTACTAGGTGTTTCACCGCACCTTTCAATAGTTAAGTCTTTGTCATTCAGTGTGAGTTCCATACCAAAACGCTGAGTGAGTAATTCTTTGCTCTTAAGTATGTTCCCTTTGCGCAGGTCACTCCCAAGCAGAGAGCTAATTAACTCAACAAGACTGCTTTTACCTGCCCCATTTCTTGTTTGTCCATCAGTAGATTTTCCATCTTTTTCAGCTAATACTAAATTCAGCCCAGAGTGAAAACTAACTGATTTAAAGCTTGGTAAGTCACTGTATATCTTCCGTAGCATTATTCACCTACCTTCATTATTCTTCCGCTGTTTTCTTCAATTGCGCCGATAATATATAAAAAATCGAGTGACAAAATAAACCAGTCGTAAGAAATTTTTCCTTGCTGCATTAAGGAGTTATGTTTATCTTGCAGGTCATTCCAAATTGAGCTGACAGATGAACGTTTGCCGATAAGATTATATACCTCTGATGCGACAGATATTATTGCTCGATCGGGTGGAAGGTGTTTTGTTGGCAGAATCATGCTCGCCCCCCTATAGGGGGGTTGTCATAAATATCACAGCGTTCAAAGAAATAGCTTAATACAGCAAGAGATGATACCTGCGCTGTAATATTATCAATATTGCCACCTGCAAAAGCTTTTAGTTCTACAAAAATATTATCTGGCGAGTAACCACTGGATTTCAAGTTCTGATATTTAGATCGAAAAGACTGGGCCAAATCTTCACCATAATCAGGGTCTGGCCATTTAAGCAGTAAATCACCAACCAAGTTTTCCTTTCGTCTTCCTGCAGTTAATAGTGCTTCTACATCCTCAGAAAGCTCGTTGTATTGCAATTTTTTTACTGAAACGGGGCATATATCAGTGATTTTATGGTCGCTGTTGTGGACCATTGCTTTTAATAGAGTCTTAATGGGTTCATGCGTCAATGAGGTCATATCGCTTTGGGTTGGAGCTAAACCGAACATAACAACTAATTTGGCAACAGGTAGGCTAAGAGCCATATCCCTGAGAATTGTGGGGCTCCATACAGCAATATCTATCTTTGGGTTCTTTGCTTTTAGGTCAGTAATTAAGTCTAAAGAGTATTTTGGTAGGCCCTCTTGCCCATTATGGACAAATACCCATTTGGTAAGCTTGTCTCCCCATTTGCTTACCGCTCCAGTAAAGTCGCCCTCGATTTTTTTAAGCAGCTTATACTTTTGAAATCCTGAGCTGGGTGCGTATGACTGGAATACGCACTTTTCTGGAATAAGGTAACCGTCGGCTTTGCCATCGCCATCCTGCCCTGCAGCTTTTACTAGTTGGAAGTTATCTGAATGTAGTGCTTCCATCACCTCACAGAAGAAATCCTCGTATCCCTGCTCATTTTTTTCAAGTAGTGTGCATTTGATATGCATGCCATACCATGCACGTGTCACTTGATCCATGTAATTTACTTCCAACTTGAAGATGCATTGCAGATCAAAAGCCAAAGGCTCTTATATCGTTATAATTTTGAGTGGTAATAGCTAACTTTACTTAAAAATATCAAGCCTATTTTGTTATGTTTTTTTATTTTTAGAGTTGGTGCAAATGAACTATACCCCAGTCCCTCAAACAAAGACACCTACAAAAAAGTTTGAAATATGAACTAATGAATAGGCTAACGAAGTTAGCTTTCACAGAATTCGCAATGTCTCCTTTCATGCATTGAGTCGCCACATAATACACAGAAACCAAATGACCACTCGAGAACAAATAAGAAGTAAATCCGAATACCACGACTTGTCTTCTTTGGGTCGAAAGCAGGAGTAGAGCCGTTGGGGTCGCCTAATGCCTCCAAAGGGGATGAGTTGACTACAAGCACTTGTATGAATCTACCCTATGAACAGTAAACCTAAGTAAGACCACTACAAGTTAATACCCCTAAGCTTATCTGCTGAAAGGTAAACACGCTTAACTGCAGACGATGACTAAACCATACAATTTTTCCTACACACCTTAGAGTAAAAACTAGTCCCCGCCGCCATCGCAACCGTCACCACCTGACGAAAAGTCGATACCACCTAGATCTATACCCCATTCACCCCCATCATAATTGCGCCCTTTGCCCGTACATGCGAGCAAGACGCCAACAACAATAAGGCCAACAACTAATAGGGTAAATTCATTGTGATAGACATAGGCGGCTGGCACGACAATAAGCATGACACCTATACCGCGGAGCCTCAGTTTGATCGTACCAGCAACAAACCCACCCACGAAGAACAGTAACCCACCAAAGGGGATTTCATTGATATAGAGACCATAAAGGCCTGCGATTGAGAGTATGTAACCGAGGAGTTTAATCACACCTTCGATCCAGCCTTGAAATTTACCGCTTCCAGCTCAAACCCATCTTCAATTTCACCCTGCTTTCGGTAAAACTGAGCGCTGTCAGGTTTTAACTCGTATACCCTATACAACCAAAACTGATCGGCGTGGCGTACTGAGGTTTTAACCTCATTAATTGAAATATAGAATGGTGTTTGCAACGGCCCTTTTGTTGCCTTAACTTCAATGTAAATCTCACTCCCATGTTCATCAAAAGACTGAATATCATAACCGGCCGCATGATTAGTTAATGCGGTGTGCTGAACGCGATCAGCCAGGTCATCCCGCCCTACACTTTTTAACTTTTCCTTCTCAAAGTGAAGCACTAGGTTTTCGCCCTGATCACCTAAGGATCTATTTTTAGCATCACGTGAAGCCCAGTCGACAGTACCATTATTACGTTTAACCTTACTTTTCGACTTCTTGGGTTTAGGCACAGGAGGCGCGGTTTCATTCAAGGTGATGGTTGAGTCTGACACTGTGCCTTGTGTATACGTCGGCTCAAGAGGCGCCATCAACTCTAGCCCCATTTCATCCCTCACCGCCGCAGGTAAGTTCCAGTGAAGAATATTCCATGTGAAGTGGACAGGGTTATTTGTAGCAGAGTCATGAGAACGGTAATCAAGCAGCCCCATATAGAAATACGGTGTGCGTGCTTTTGCTCGTAAGAACAGGTGAACATTGCTGGAGTCACAGTCATGACTAATCAAGCGCTGGATCAGTGGGGTTTCAACTGTCTGACGCTTCTGCGATTGCCAGATGAGCACACCGTCTTCCGTCACCCCATCCTGGTAAGGGTTACCCTCCGTAGGCTCCCCCAGCGTCACGATAAAGACGATATCTTCACTGCCTGGGACTGATACTATTCCCGATATCCCCCAGCTTCCTGCACCTGCGGTAAAGCTGTATGAAGAGTCAAAGTGTTTGGCGATCGCTTCCCGGTCGTAAAGGTGGAAGCGGTTTAGGGTAGACAAATTATTCATTAGCTCCTGCCGATGTAATTTAAACGATTAACAATATACCCTAACCTACTAACGCTGTTTAGCCCCTGCTACACCCACGCAGCAATAATTTTCATAAAACACTGCAATGCCCAACCCAAGCAGCAGTTTAGACTGAAGTATTCGTTGAACTGTTGTTTGGCCATGATTAGCTTGATCGTCAAAGTTTTACATTGAATGAGCAAACTTCAGCATCTCGCCCATTCCGGTCATTAATAGCTTTAAGTCAATAGGCAGAAAAAGACCGTTTAGCGGTCACTTTAAGGTTTATAAACGCTTTTTCAATTTGTTGTAAATTATAGGGGGGGCGACTATATT
>Ga0105351_1000663_pt1 | contig 16174 bp, 17 predicted proteins | sample EN4Hudsemesocosm_FD_83662 | JGI IMG/M metagenome (GOLD analysis project Ga0105351, IMG submission 83662) | Methane-oxidizing microbial communities from mesocosms in the Hudson Canyon - EN4B Hudson Canyon | ecosystem: Environmental > Aquatic > Marine > Cold seeps | place: Hudson Canyon... | reverse complement strand
CTTTTCTGACGAATCAAAGCAATAGGGTTAACGTCGCTGTGTTCTTCTTGTATAAGAAAATTGAAGAAACTACTTAAGATTGAAAATATAGCCTGAAAAGATTTCTGTGATAAAGCCCAGTTATTAACACTGGGTGATTGTTCAGCAGAATATTCAACTTTGCCTATTTTAGAAACAAACGGGCGCCAGTCACGGTTAATGACACGGCGACCATGTTGATCAACAAAGCGAGAAACGGTTTTAACGCCAATCCATTCTTTAGGAGGGTGCTGACAAAATGCTAAGAAGTCATCTATTTCTGCACGACGTATATCTTTAAGGCTTATACCCGCAACAAACCAAGTCCATTGTAATAAACGTTCAACCTCACGACGATAAGACGCAAACGTATCGTTACTACCGCGATAGCTATATAGAAACTCACAGGCAATTAAATAATCAGCAACAGCATTAGTTGGTGCGTTTTCTTCTATACGCTGGATAACCAACGGGTTCTTTTCATGCTTTTCTTCGAGCATAACCTTTAGTGTATCGAAAAGAGGTAGCGGTTTTTTATTATTTATATTCAAATGGTTGGCCAGTATTATTAAAGTAGATTGTAAGGGTACTAAATATTAATCATTGCCATAAGGAATAATGTATATTGAGCTAACGCAATACAGTGTGTTTTTCCTTGTTCGTTCACGCGCTTTAATCTCATCAGACTTACAAGAAACGTATCAAAGGTCAAGGCCTTACTACAAACTTCAATGAAGAATTAGGATTCGTAAAATACAGAGGAAACGTTAATGTCACAAAAAGACAAAGAAGTCATAGGGTATTTGGCTGTACACCAGTCTCAAGGGTTTTTATGCGATGGTGAAGCTTGCATAATCGCTGGTTCGGAATCGACAATGAGGTCGTATATCAAATCATTATCTGAGCAAGCTCATAAGTTCCAGGTTAAGGAAGTTCTGTTTGGTGGTATTTTGAAAGGGATGTCTGTGGAGGGCCTTTATGCTTTTGATGAAACCTCATATGGGCGATTTCTTCCGCTCGCTAACAAAAATGGTTTTACTTTAACAAAGCAAGATTTCCCATCGGCAGGGCCAGGCTTGTATTTTGTGGTGGTAGGGGATAGAACGTGAGTAATTTTTTTGGGGTGAGGGAAAAGCTATTATTATCGTGGGCGAAATTTGGAGTATATTTATCAACAAAAAAAAGCCGATGAGGTTGAGGCTCATCGGCGAAACTCGGCATATTTTTGAATCACTTATATCTATACATAATCTTTGCCAGCTTTTCTTGTAGTTCATCAAAAACAAAACATTATGAGACTTAGTTCACAATTTTTCTATTCAAAAAATGGTCAGTTCGTAAAGTATTCTGACATAGTGGTTAAGTCGCTTTAATTTTTTAGCTATAATCGCGACCTTATTAAAGCAATTTGGAGCGTTACATGCTGAAAGCCCTGTTCCTCGATATGGATGAAACCCTCTGCGACACCCGTGGCGCAAATGAACAAGCTCAACAGTTGATGGGCGCAGCAGCGAAACAGTGTTTTGAGGGGGTCGATGGTCAGCGTTTTGCTAGCGAGTATGTAGCGGGTATTTATCGAGAGTGGTCTGATGAGCAGCGTGCGCGTTATATGCCGATTATTGAGACCCAGAATGAAGGTGCATTTCGTTTACAGTTGATTCGCGATTTATTGACGGCACAGAATGTTGATGAAGTTAGTGATGATGATGCAAAAGCCTTACAGGATAAATTTGATGCTGATCGTATTAAGGCTTTCGCTTTTTATCCCGGCATTGTTGATTTTTTAATACATGCGCGCAAGCTATTTACTTTGGTGGTAATTACTAATGGCCCCGAGTTTTCGCAAGTACCCAAAGTAGAAGCGGTTAATATGGCTGATTATGTCGACCATATAATTATTGGTGGTCAAGAGCCAGAGCAAAAGCCTTTTTCTTCAATTTTCGAAAAAGCACTTAAGTTAGCAGGTTGTGAAGCTCATGAGGCTATTCACGTAGGAGATAGCTTAGCCGCTGATATAGTAGGCGCTCACAATAGTGGTATTACTTCGGTTTGGATTCAGCATCAGCAGCCTTTGGATGCTGAGCTGGGTATTAATCCTCATCATACGGTTCTGCATCCTTGTGAAATTCCTGCTTTGATTCTCGATTTATATGAAAGTTAATATTTTTAAAAAGTTAATTCCAATAACCCAACTGTTAGGTGAAAGGATTGAGTAAAGATAAAGAATCGCATTTAGTTTCCGGTCGAGAATGTGGCGAATGTACAGCGTGCTGTGTTTTTCTTCTTATTGATGATGAAGGTTTTAAAAAACCTGCCGATCAAGCCTGTTCTCATATGATTGAAAAGGGGGGTTGTAAGATTTACTCCGAAAGGCCTTCTGTATGCCAAAACTGGTATTGTGCATGGCGCTTCATGGCCCAACTAGGTGAAGAGTGGAGGCCGGACCGATCAGGAATTTTGTTGCGATCAGACGAAGAAGGCATTATTTTTCAGCCCATACGTGAACCTAAAGAAGTATTAACAAGTGAACGAGCACTAGAGTTAATTGGAGGTGGCATAGAGCAGGGTATTTCACTATCTATGTCTATTCCTACCAAAAAGGGTTTTCGTAGTTATAGTATGCCCCTAAATGAACATTTAGATGTTGCTATAAGGTCTAGAAGCCTTCCTTCGATTCGAGCCAAAATGATTGAGCTAATTGAATTTTCATCAGCACAAAGTACAACCCAAATTATATCCACTGAGGGTCAATAATTGAGAGTCTGTGCAAATTATCTAGAGCTATAAACTGACATCATGACAAGAAAAATATTAAGTTTGAAGGTGAAAAAAAACAAAGACTCCAAACAAGTGGATGATGTGGTCAAGGGTGGCTCACAGGATGAGATTCATGATGACCCCAAAAAACGTTTTCTAAATGGCGTAGCCATCAACCCTTCTCAATGCATTCGCCTGGAATTAGGTTCTCAGCAACTCACCACGCGAGCGATTGATTTGATCGCGCCAATTGGAATGGGGCAGCGAGGTTTGATTGTTGCTCCACCAGGCTCCGGAAAAACGACCATTTTAAAGCATATTTGCCAAGCGGTGGGGCAAGCCTACCCCGAGATAAAGCTTTATGCCTTACTCATTGATGAGCGACCGGAAGAAGTGACTGATTTTAAGCGCAGTGTGCCGGCACAAGTACACGCCTCATCTACAGACGAAAGCTATGAGCAACATGTACGTGTGGCCAACAATCTTCTTAACACCGCCCTCAAGGAGGCTGGAGAAGGTCACAATGTAATGATTGTCATTGATTCTCTCACAAGGCTCACACGAGTACATAATGCAGCAGGAAAGGGGAGTGGCCGTACCATGTCTGGCGGGATTGACGCTAGAGCAATGGAGATACCACGAAAGCTATTTGGCGCTGCTAGAAATATTGAAAATGGTGGGTCGCTTACTATTCTAGCGACCATACTCGTTGATACTGGAAGCCGGATGGACCAGGTGATATTTGAAGAGTTCAAGGGCACAGGTAATATGGAAATCGTTTTATCACGGGAGGCTGCGAATCAGCGGGTTTTCCCCGCATTAGATATTGCTAAAAGTAGCACTCGTCGCGAGGAGCTTCTTTTAAATTCGAAAGACATCGGAAGTATAAGAGTTTTACGGAGGGCACTTACCAATCTTAAACCTGTAGAGGGTGCTAGGAAACTTATTGGGTTACTTGAGCAATACCCAACAAATGCAGAGCTTTTGAACATGAAAAACACTTTAGAATAACCCACCGGACTTGTCATTCTGAAAGTGTTCGGATATGACCCTTCGTATCCCACTTTTTCTCCAGCATGCCCTCAGCACGCTTTGTCTGAGAGTTCATTCAGCCTAGCGACCACATCAGGAGCAGCTAGGAAGCGAAAAAATGCACCTGCGGCATCGGCGCGCTCTTCAAGCACTTCGCAGGAAGCAAAGATGTCGCCGCGCAAACTCTGCGCTGACCAAGGTAAAAAAATCTCGGCTTCAACCAGATCCTGTTGAAAAACTCGCACAATCGCATGATGCAACGCTGTTATGTCGTCCTTATTGCGTGCGCTAAGAACTATACAATCGGGATACTTCTCTTGCAGCTCTGCGATACGCGCTGTTTGTGCGGCGGCGTCGCCCAGAGAATCAATTTTATTGAACACCCGAATGCGCGGCACGCTATCAGCACCAATCTCAGCCAATACTTTATCGGTCACTTTAAGTTGCATTTCAAATCCGGGGTCGCCAGCGTCAATAACGTGCAGCAACAACGATGCGCTAAGGGCTTCGTCCAACGTTGACTTGAACGAGGCAACCAGCCCATGCGGCAAATTTTTGATAAAACCAACCGTGTCACTCACCAATACTCGCGGCACACTTTCTGGTTGTAAGGTGCGCACCTTGGTATCTAGCGTGGCAAACAATTTGTTGGCCACTAGCGCGTCTCTGCCGGTCAAGGCGCGCATCAAGGTGGATTTTCCCGCGTTGGTATAACCTACCAGTGCCACCTGTGCTAGCCCCGATTGTCCCTGACGTCGCGATCGTTGGGTATCGCGAGTAGCCTCCATGGTATCAATTTCCTTTTGCAGCTCGGCAATACGAACGCGAACCTTTTGACTATCTAACTGGCTGCGCGACTGTCCTGCACCGCGCCCGCCTGAGCCGCTGCGCTGCCGTCCTGATGGCCCGTCACGCTTGGCCGCCTCACGTAAACGCGGCGCCATATAGCTCAGACGCGCAATCTCAACCTGTACTCTCGAGGCGTGTGAGCTGGCATTGCGATGAAAAATTTCGAGGATGACCACCGTTCGATCCATCACCTCGCACTCGACTTCATTTTCCAGATTGAGCGCCTGGGACGGTGAGATCTCGTGATCGACCAGAATAAACTCCACAGGGTTCTTATCTAAGCCGGTTTGTTCGCTCTGCAAGAATTGCTTAATTTCGTCCCGTTTGCCTACGCCCAGATACGCCGTCGAGTCGAAAGACGAGCGCTTTTGGGTAAACTGACCGACCACTTCCAGCCCTAATGTCTTTGCAAGTTCGCCCAACTCGCTCAACGACGACTCGAATTCAACATCGCTGATGTGATCCAATTGCACAGCGACGATCAGCGCACGCTGAACGCATGGTTTTTCGGTGTTTAACATAGGGTGATTTCTCATAGGGTTGGGGCGTGGACTTTTAGAATTAGCTTCTCTCAGGGGGAAGTGTACACGAAATTACTCATTCACGCTTCGGGCCTGCGAAGTTCTTTAGGACTATTAATCCCCATGGAATTGTGGAAAGCTGTCGGTCAAGACCAACCAAACTATCAATACGAAGGAGGATTGAAAATGTCTATGAGCCTTTTCTTACTTTTACCTTTAGATACGCCACTAAAAACAGCGTATTTAAACGAAGCCGCTAAAAAACTAGATATACCTATAATATTCAATAGTGATATTGACCTTGGCACTCATTCTGGTTTTTTACCCGCCACAGTAAACAGTGTAAAAGATGGAGTTGAAATTCTTAAACTATCTTTTACAGAGGTCTCTTTCATATTGCCGCCCAATAAAGATATTAACCCGAAGGATACTTTGGTAATACAGTTTCGATTGGGTGCTAATTCCAACGAGACGGTTATTGCGCTGTATACAGCGCTGTTGTATTTATCTAGTGGCAATGGGATTGTCTTTGATTCAAAGAGTAATCAATATTTTAATGCTGAACAATTACAACAGAATATAGACGCAATACTAAAACATGCCTAGGAGCCTGTCTGCGGTGAGGAGTGATTTGTGAAGCTAATTATGCAAAGTGAGTTCGATAATCTACGACTAAGTGCTAATCATGAATATGATATTGATACCTGTGGGAACAAGCAGGTGATTAAAATATACTGCAATAATCTTCTCATTGCTAAAAAAATAACGCAAAAGAAATCGGTTCGGTATTTTGGAGCAAAAGGTTATGAGGCATTTCTAACCACCCAAGATTAATCTAATTGATCTTAACCCTCTGGCATCTTCCTTGGTTTTCACTAGTGCATTAAACCCTCGGCTCTAATTGAAAAATACTTGTATTTCTGCCTTAGAATAACCCACCTGACTTGTCATTATGTAAGTGTTCGGATATGATTCTCTGCATCAGTGGGGCCGTAGCTCAGTTAGGAGAGCGTTCATTTATTTATAAATGAGAGGTCGGACGTGCAAATCATCCCGGCTCCACCACTTCCAATATTCACATCTTCTCGCTTTATATTCAACAATATTGAGTCTGACTTACGGGAGCGCCATGCTTCTGGTAAAAATAAGCGATCGAAAAACTTATAGCCATAGAGCCCTATGCACTGAACGTGCTGTGCCTTTCTTTTTCATCAACGATAATTGACTGACCATGGACTTTAATCAGGTACGCTACTTTCTGGCATTGTCGGAAACACTAAACTTTACTCATGCAGCCGAGAAATGTTACGTCACTCAACCAGCTCTAACCCAAGCAATCAGACGTCTGGAAGATGAGCTAGGCGGAGAACTTATTTGCCGAAATGGTCGGAATACTGAGCTGACATCGCTGGGAAAGATGATACATGGGTATTTCGAACAAATTGATCGTGCTCGTCATTTGGTACGTGCAACAGCGAAGGCGGTAACCTCAGGTGAAATCGCAGAGCTAAATATTGGAATTATGTGCACCATTGGGCCAAGGGTGCTTGCTCGATTACTAGATGAATTTCAGTTACAGCATCCGATGGTGTCGCTAGTGCTTCATGATGTAACGCCTGACTTAATACCAGATATGCTACTTTCTGGTGAGCTTGATGGGGCATTCTGCGCGCGCCATTGCTCACCTAATTCACAGCTGAAATATGTTGATCTGTTTGAGGAGCCAATGGTTGTTGCATTTCCAACGAACCATGAATTTGCAGAAATGAATGCGGTTCCGCTTCGCGCCATCGCCAAGCAACGCTATGTTGATAGGTTACATTGTGAATTCAGGAACGAATTCGTTCAATTTTGTAAAGATGAAACGCTCCAGCTCGATGTCGCGTTTTGTAGTCAGCGGGAAGATTGGATTCAGAGTATGATTCGTGATGGCATGGGGGTAAGCGTGATTCCGCGTTTCTCACTTTTAAGGCCTGAGCTTGACCATAGGGTCATCATTGAACCTATGCTGTCTCGTAAGGTCGAGTTTGCTATTGCCGATCAGCCTGTACTCAAGACTGCACTCGACATGCTAATAACGCATGTGAGCAACCATGATTGGTCGACAGCGGAACATCCCCTAACAAGCGTAGTCTAATTCGATTCAGATCCGCTTAGGGGTTGGGCACAACATCCTGTGGAAGCTATTTTAGCAGTCCGTAATAAGCGTTACCTATCAACCTCCAAGAGATTCCCATTTCTAAAAATAGCAGAATACCTTGCTATCCCATCCACGCGACAGTGCAGCGCACACCCTTTGTCTTAAATTATCGTCAGCTATAAGTAGTGCTTATGGAGGTAGATCGAATCTCTATTTCAACAAAGCGCAACTCACTGCTATATTTGGTATAGAAATTTCAACAATTGACTAAGATCAAGTCTACGGTGACAGGTAGTTCTTGTGCTCGACTACTTAAATTTTATAAAAAGAGCGCCCCCAACCGGACAGCTATATTGTATTAACTATGCGGCTTATTACGTGTAATGAACTAGAGGCGCAGGAGGGGGAACAGAATTAATCAGATAATAAAAGCCAATAATGGAGAATATAATGAAAACTAAACTAATAAAACATGTTCTATCTGGAGCTACCGTGGTTGGTGTACTTACCTCACTAGTTATAGCAAGTCCCACACTAGCGGATGATTTTTTTACCATTAAAGGGGGTGAACTCGAACGCCCAACAGGGTATCGCGAGTGGGTTTATGTTGGCACGCCAGTAACGCCTAATGATCTCAATAACGGTAAGGCAGCGTTTCCCGAGCACCATAACGTCTATATTGACCCTAAAAGCTGGGCTCACTGGAAAAAGACGGGCGAGTTTCGTGACGGCACTATTTTGATGAAAGAGTTGGTTTCGGTAGGTTCTAAGGCCGCAGTTAGTGGTAGCGGCTATTTTCAGGGTGAATTTGTGGGGCTAGAAGCAACCATTAAGAGTAAGAAACACTTCCCAAATGAGCCAGGCAACTGGGCATATTACAGTTTCTCAAGCAAGGATCATAAAACGTTGTCAGAAGTAGCAAAACCATTTGCTACCGCTTCATGTAATGCCTGTCACGCTGGCGCAGCTGCTGATGACTTCGTATTTACACAATATTACCCAGTACTAAGTGCTGGAAAAGGTGCTGGCGTGAATGCTACCGGCGGACATATGTCCGACTTGAAGAATAGTTATGTAGAGCCAAAAGGAAACTAATAATGATTAGAAAAATGACTTTTAAGCTAGGTGCAATTTGCACCCTCATCGCGACATTCGTTTCTTTCACTCCCTTGGCTGTTGCCGGAGAGGAGGGGTTTTCACCGTATGTTGATGAAAAAGGAAATATCAGTTTCCCCCAGGGTTTTCGAACCTCGATGGCTCACTTGGGCTCTTGGTTTGTGCCTGATGGAGGTGCTAGCGGTTTTCATGATGTCTATACCGAGAAGGCGTCTATAGACGCATTTCGTAAAACAGGAAAATTCCCTGATGGAGCCACACTGATCAAGGAGCTGCGGGCTAGCGAAGCTGGCGATTACACAACAGGTAAAGGGGTTAGTCATTCGACAGGTATGCTTAAGCAGTGGTTCGTGATGATCAAAGATGCAAAGGGACGTTTCTCTGATAACCCGCTGTGGGGCGATGGTTGGGGTTGGGCGCTGTTTAAGCCTGACAATACCGGTAAAAACGCGGCCACCAACTACAAAAACGACTGCCTAGGATGCCATATCCCTGCGAAAAATAATGATTGGATTTATATTGAAGCATATCCTATTTTAAAGGATTAGCTTTTATTCCAGAATATTATCGAACTCGCGAGCAATGGCTAATTCAGGGCGAACAGCAATGAATAGAGTCGCGATAATAGCTTGGAATCGATTTGAATATAGGGTGCTGATGGATTAGGACAACTTATGTTTTTAGCAGAGAGTAAGGTAACAAACAACCGAGAAGAATTTATTGCTCGATATAAATCAGTTCGTAGTGATACAACTGAAATATGCAGCCGTCTGGAGAAAGAAGACCACGTCGTACAACCCTCTGCAGAAGTGAGCCCCCCAAAGTGGCATTTGGGACATACAACGTGGTTTTTTGAAGAACTTATACTGGTTCGTTTTTTACCGGATTTTACTAGATTTAATGACCAATACAGATTGTTGTTTAATTCGTATTATAAGTCTGCCGGTAAACACTGGTTACAGGGTGATAGGGGGAATTTATCCAGGCCAACCGTATCAGAAATTCTTGCGTATCGAGCCTACGTTGATAGTAAGTTCATCGAACTTTTGCAGAATGGTAGTCTTCATCCAGACATCGATTTTCTGTTAGTTATTGGCCTGCACCATGAACAGCAGCACCAAGAACTTTTGTATATGGATATAAAGTTCATCCTAGGGGCAAACCCGCTTCAAACAGCCTATATTGAAACACCATTACCCAAAGCGCCAGAAGTAGCTGATAAGTGGAAAAGCTTCGACGAAGGCGTTTATGAAGTTGGCCATAATGGAGAAGGGTTTGCTTATGACAATGAAGTGCCACAACACAAGACCTACATTCATCCATTTGCCATGTGCGAAAATACGGTAACCAATGGTGAATACCTGCAGTTCATTAATGAGAAAGGATACGCAACACCCCGGTATTGGTTGAGCCAAGGCTGGGATTGGCTGACCAATGACCAAATTCAACACCCACTCTATTGGCAGTTGCACGATGAGACCTGGTATGAGTTTACCCTGCATGGTCTGCAACCATTAGATCTACATGCCCCTGTAACGCATATCAGTTATTTTGAGGCTGATGCCTTTGCCAGCTGGAAGGGGTGTCGGCTTCCTACAGAGCAAGAGCTGGAAATCTATTTAAGGGAGAATCCCGAGCAACCGGCCGAAAATGGAGTGAAAGGTTTTCACCCACTTTCAGCTAGTAGTAATGTAGGTCATGTGTGGTGCTGGACCAGAAGCCATTATTCTCCCTATCCGCGCTACAAGCCCTTTGAGGGGATGCTCGAAGAATACAATGGCAAGTTCATGTGTAACCAGTTTGTGCTTAAAGGTGGATGCATTGCTACGCCACCAGACCATTACCGTCATACTTACCGAAACTTTTACCAACCCCATCAACGATGGATGTTTTCTGGCATACGATTAACAAAGGATATGTAGTGGAGATTACAAGACTGATTGACCAAAGTTCCGCAGACGAGAACCTACAGAGGGATCAGTTTGCCATTGATGTGCTCACCGGGTTGTGTGCTTCTCCGAAAAACCTGTCTGCCAAGTATTTTTATGACGATATTGGTAGTGAGATTTTTCAAACAATCACTCAGCATCAAGACTATTACCCTACACGCACCGAATTTGAAATTCTTAATACCATTAAAGATCAGCTTCCTGAAATGATTGGCGAGCAGGAAATCGATATTATCGAGTTGGGCGCGGGTGACGGTCATAAAAGTAAATTAATTATTGATGGTTTTCTGAACGCCACCTGTAAAGTTAATTTTTACCCCATTGATATTTCTGAAAAAGCAATGGTGATGCTACGGGAGAGCATCCCGCCCCATCCTAATTTAACGATCCATGGTGTGGTCGCAGAATATTTTGAAGGGTTACGACTAGTCAGGAAAAAGTCAACCAACAAACAGTTGGTGCTATTTCTAGGGTCCAATATTGGCAACTTTGATCGAGTACAGAATCAGGGATTCTTGAGAAATTTATGGATGAGCCTGAATGCATCAGACCATGTGTTGCTGGGTTTTGATTTAAAAAAAGATGTGGGCGTATTAACGGCTGCTTATAACGACTCTTGCGGCCATACCAAAGAATTTAATCTGAACCTTTTAAGTCGTATTAATAAAGAACTGGGGGGAGATTTTGATATTGATAAGTTCCAGCATTTTGGTGTTTACAGTCCAATCCTGGGCGCGATGGAAAGTTATGTTCTGGCGACTGAGAGTCAGGATGTGTTCATCTCTGCACTTCAGCGTTCTTTTCATTTTGATGCTTATGAGCCTATTCATCTTGAGTATTCGTTTAAATTCTTGAAAAGTGATATTGATTTTCTCAGTAAGAAAACCGGTTTTAATGTCAAGGCACATTATTCAGACCCGAAAGAGTACTTTGTTGACTCGCTATGGCAAGTCAATAAATGAAGGGGTGATCTGTTTCCCGAGGTCGAACCATTAGCTGAGTATCACTAATCCAATTCACAGCAGAAAATTTCCAAGGAGCATTTATGAAAGCCTCAGACCTCTTAGTTAGAGCGTTGGAAAAAGAAGGCGTAAAACATATTTTCGCTGTACCTGGTGAAGAAAATCTTGACGTACTTGAGTCTCTGCGTACATCGAGCATTGAACTGGTATTAACTCGTCATGAGCAGGGCGCTGGATTTATGGCTGCCACCTATGGCCGTTTAACGGGCAGAGCAGGGGTTTGTATGGCAACACTAGGACCTGGCGCTACGAATTTTGCTACACCTGCTGCATATGCGCACTTAGGTGCTTTCCCATTGATTATGATCACAGGGCAAAAACCGATCAAAAAATCAAAGCAAGGGCAATTTCAGATCATAGACGTGGTTAAGTTGTTTGAACCTATTTGTAAATTGAGTAAACAAATCGTTCACGGTAACACCATCCCTTCACTGGTACGAGAATCGTTTCGTCGTGCCGAAGAGGAACGCCCTGGTGCCATTTTACTTGAATTACCGGAAGATATTGCGGCTGAAGAAACTGATACCTGCGTGGTAGAACCCAGTGTACGTCACTATGCAGTTGCTGACGATGAGGTTCTGGATCAGGCGATGACTTTGATTAAGAAAGCGAAAATGCCGCTGCTACTACTGGGTGCCGGAGCTAACCGTAAGACTGCCTGTCAGGCGCTGGTTAATTTCGCGGAGAGTACCGGCATCTACTGTTTTAATACGCAAATGGGTAAGGGGGTAGTGGATGAGCGTTGTGATTATTTTTTAGGAACCGCAGCACTGTCCACGGGTGATTACCTGCACTGTGCCATTGAACGTGCCGACCTGGTTATTAATATTGGTCATGATGTGGTGGAAAAACCACCCTTTTTTATGACGCCGGAAGGAAAAACGGTTATTCACCTTAACTACCGTGCAGCACAGGTAGATGATGTGTACTTTCCACAATTGGAAGTAGTAGGCGATATTGGACGCTCTGTAACGCGACTTAGCCAAAAGCTAGAGGGCTGGCGCTGTGCGGATATGGATTACTTTAAACGTATCCGCCAGGAAATCGAAGCTCATGTAGCGGAAGGAAGTGATAGTGATGCCTTCCCACTGATTCCACAACGGTTCGTGGCAGATACCCGTAAAGTCATGGGTGAAGACGGTATTATTGCACTGGATAACGGTATTTATAAGATTTGGTTTGCCCGTAACTACAAAGCTTATAAGCCCAACACGGTGCTGTTGGATAATGCGCTGGCAACCATGGGTGCAGGACTCCCTTCAGCCATGATGGCTGCCCAGCTCAACCCGGAAAAACGAGTGCTGGCCATCTGTGGCGATGGTGGATTTATGATGAACTCCCAAGAGCTGGAAACCGCACTGCGTTTAAATCTCAACTTGGTGGTAATGGTACTCAACGACAATTCCTATGGCATGATCCGCTGGAAGCAGCAGGGTGCCGGATTTACTGATTGGGGACTGGAGTTTAACAACCCTGACTTTGTGCGTTACGCAGAGTCTTACGGTGCCAAGGCGCATCGTGTTGACAGTGCCGATTCCTTTACCAGCACTTTTGAGAAGGCCTTCAATGAAGGCGGCGTCCACCTTATAGAAGTGCCAGTAGACTATTCAGAAAATCAACGTGTACTCATCGATGAGCTTGCAGCCAAGGTGTGTTTATTATGAGGAACATTACTGTATTAAACCCTCTTAACCAAGAGCCTATCGGTAAAGTCGCCAAGACTGAATGGACTGTGCTTGATGACTACCTTCAGCAAGCCAGCGATTTGCACAAAGACAAGTCCAAACTCCTCGCCGCCCACGAACGTAGCGCTATCCTAATGCGCTGTGCGCAGTTAATGCGTGATCAGCAGGACGAGCTTGCCTTGTTGATTGCCAGCGAAGGCGGCAAACCGCTCAAAGATGCCAAGGTGGAAGTTAGTCGTGCGATTGATGGTGTGGAACTGTGTGTAAAAGAAATGCTGCACCTAAGAGGTGAGCAAGTGCCCATGGATTTAACTGCAGCGGGAGCAGGGCGTCTGGCTTTTACCTACCGCGAACCGATTGGACCAGTAGTGGCTATTTCTGCCTTTAACCATCCGCTCAATTTAATCGTACATCAAGTAGCACCAGCTGTTGCTGTGGGTTGCCCGGTTCTTATAAAACCTGCCAATGATACACCATTGAGTGCACAGCGATTTGTACAACTGTTGCATAAGGCTGGGCTCGATGAAAAATGGTGCCGTTTTTTTGTGTGCGACCGTGAGTATTCCGAGCGCCTGGTCAGCGACCCACGTACCGCGTTTTTCTCTTTTATAGGCTCAGCCAAGGTCGGTTGGTACCTGCGTAGTCAGTTGTCACCCGGCACTCGTTGTGCACTGGAGCACGGCGGCGCAGCGCCCGTTGTCGTGGATAAAAGTGCGGATTTTAGTTCGATGATTCCTTTACTTGCCAAAGGCGGTTTTTATCACTCGGGTCAGGTCTGTGTTTCGGTACAGCGCATTTATGCCCATCAGAGTATTGCCAAAAAGCTTGCTGCTCAGTTGGCTGAACACGCGAAACAGCTGGTAGTCGGTGATGCTCGCGATATCAATACGGACTGTGGACCTCTGATACGTCCAGCTGAGTGTAAACGAGTCAGCGAGTGGGTTGAAGAGGCCAGGGCTAACGGTGCAGAAATCTTATGTGGCGGCCAGGCACTCTCGGAAACGCTCTATGCCCCAACGGTTATTTATAACCCAGACGATTCACTGAAGGTTTCGCAACTTGAGATTTTCGGCCCGGTAGTCTGCGTTTACAGCTACGACAAAATTGAAGAGGCTTTCGCCAGGGCCAACAATGTGCCGTATTCATTCCAGGCATCGGTATTTACAAATGACCTCAATGTGGCCTTAACAGCACAGCATGAGCTTGAAGCATCAGCCGTTATGGTCAACGATCATACGGCCTTTCGCGTGGATTGGATGCCCTTTGCCGGGCGTAAGCAATCAGGCTACAACACCGGCGGTATAGCCTACACCATGCATGACATGAGCGAAGAAAAAATGGTCGTAATTAAACTGCCCAGTGAGCGGCATTAGGAGTTGTTATGTCAGGCCATTATGATCTTATTTGGATTGGTACGGGGCAGGCCACGATGAGCATTGTTCCTCGAATACTGGCCACAGGTAAACTACTCATCAATATGAAAAAGAGGTAAGTTATGACTCGATATACAAAATCTTCTGATGCGGTTGCGGCACTAACTCAAGAGCAGTATCGGATAACACAGCAAAACGGTACAGAACGGGCGGGGACAGGTGAACTCCTTAAGAATAAGGAACCCGGAATCTATATCGATGTAGTTTCGGGTGAGCCGTTATTTGCTTCGTCTGACAAATATGAACCTGGTTGCGGCTGGCCCAGTTTCACCAAGCCGATCGAAACAGAAAACATAATCGAACTAAGTGACGGCACTCATAGCATGATCCGCACTGAAGTACGTTCAACTTATGGCGATAGCCATCTTGGACATGTCTTTACTGATGGGCCGACTGATCGTGGAGGTCTGCGCTATTGCATCAACTCTGCGTCTTTGAAGTTTATCCATCGCAATGAGATGGAGAGCAAGGGGTATGGCGCATATTTGGATCAAGTAGAGGAGGTATCATAGTGGAAAACGAACGCACTGTATTAGCTGGAGGTTGTTTTTGGGGGATGCAGGATCTTATTCGGAAGCTACCCGGTGTTACATCTACCCGAGTGGGTTATACCGGCGGCGACGTTCCGAATGCAACTTATCGAGATCATGGTAGCCACGCAGAAGGTATCGAGATTCTATTTGACAGTGATGTCATCAGTTTTCGTAATATTCTGGAATTTTTCTTTCAAATCCACGATCCGACAACTGAGCACAGTCAAGGTAACGATCGTGGCGCCTCATACCGTTCAGTTATCTATTACGTCTCTGATGAACAGCAACAAGAGGCCTTACGGACTATTGATGATGTAAATGCCTCTGGTTTGTGGCCGGGACGAGTGGTGACAGAAATAGAGCCTGTAGGTGATTTTTGGGAGGCTGAGCCTGAGCACCAAGACTATCTTGAACGGTTTCCAAATGGCTATACCTGTCATTTCCCTAGGTCTGACTGGGTACTGCCGTCAAGGTAGGGGATTAGAGGACTATTTATGCATGATGAACTTGTATTTTCTCTTGTAGCCTTTGCTGTATTTGGTTTAATTACCCTTAACGCGCTCTCCTATTACTCTCAACGAGCAATGATTTTGCCCGACATTATATGGGTATTGTTGTTGGGGGTAGGTTATGGGGGAATCGCGCATTATCTCGATTTAGGCTTACCTGAATTGACGTTGAGCCCTGATTTGGTTTTGTATGCATTTGTACCGCCTCTCATTTTCGCCTCCACTCAGAAAATTTGTCTATTTCACTTTCGTGAAGTGCTAGCGCCTGCCTCCTTAGTGGGGAGTATTGGAATACTGATTAGCATGTTGATAATCGCCTTAGTTCTGCATTACGGCTTCGGGTTCCAGTGGCTAGAGGCATTATTGTTCGGCGCTATCATATCGGCAACAGATCCACTCGCTGTAGGTGCTTTATTGCATGGTAATAGTGAAGTATCGGGGTCTCAAAAACTATTGATTGAAGGTGAATCAATATTAAATGATGGTTTTGTTGTTACTGTGTCAGGTATTCTCGTGCTGATATTGTTTGGCGGAGAGCGCTTTGATTTCTTGGCCAGTAGTGGAAGTTTTCTGACTCATGTTGTGGGGGCATTGTTGTTAGGTGTCTTAT
>Ga0105351_1000661_pt1 | contig 16196 bp, 11 predicted proteins | sample EN4Hudsemesocosm_FD_83662 | JGI IMG/M metagenome (GOLD analysis project Ga0105351, IMG submission 83662) | Methane-oxidizing microbial communities from mesocosms in the Hudson Canyon - EN4B Hudson Canyon | ecosystem: Environmental > Aquatic > Marine > Cold seeps | place: Hudson Canyon... | reverse complement strand
GGATCGCGGTTCAAATCGGTGGAGAGTTCCCTGGGCTGGAAATTGAAATGTGGGCAATTAAAAATGGTTAGCAGTCATGAGTGATAAAGATTTATTTGATCAGCAAGACAATCATACGGTTTTAAAACCCAGGCCTGGCAGTCGTAGACCAGGACCTGGAACGAATAATCAGACACAAAGGCCTGCTCCTGTTCAGTCAGCACAACCACAAGCTGCACGTCGGGTGGTACGCCGGGCTGTTACTATGCCTCAAGCATTTGATGATTCTCAATTAGCGCTTACTGATGGCAAAAAAAATGTATTAATTTCTTTAGCCACGCCTTTACTTACCTTAGCTTCAAATTTAAGAAGCAGTGTTAGTCATCAGGATATTGACGGTTTGCGAGAAAGATTGGCCCAAAGCTTTAATCAATTAAGTAGTGATTTACTGCGTTCTGGTTATATGCAGGAAACGGTTGCAGAATCATCTTATGCATTATGCACCTTAGTGGATGAGGTGGTTTTAAATACCCCTTGGGGCGGACACAGTAACTGGGGAACACAGACATTACTTTCACAGTTTCATGCTGAAGCCTGGGGTGGAGAAAATTTTTTTACTAAATTAGATAATTTAAAAGTTCAACCAGCAGTCAACCTGGATATTCTGGAATTATATTATTTTTGTTTGAGCCTGGGCTTACAAGGAAGATACCGAGTGCTGGATAACGGACTTGGGCGACTGAATGAAGTCAGGTCTGATTTATATCAATTAATTCGGCGCCAAAAAGGCGGTTATGAAAGAGCTTTATCGCCGCAATGGCTAGGCGTTCAAAATCTGAAGAAATCCTTGGTCTATTACACCCCATGGTGGGTGGTTACAGCATTGGCAGCAGGACTGATGTTAATTATCTATCTGGTTTTTTTGTATTTAATTAATGCCTCTTCAGACCCTCAACAAATTGATTTGGATAGTATTGCACGGGCTAATAATCCGCTACAAAACGAATTTATAACAATGGTTGAGTATACCCCTGAATATGTTCAACCCCTTGCAGCGATACAGCTAGAAAAAAGAAAACTCAGCTTAAAAGAATTATTAGCACCTGAAATTAAACAGGGGCTGGTTGATGTGTTTGATAGAGATGGCAATGTCGTTATTAGAACCCGAGGTTTATTTGCCTCTGGAAGCGATCAGGTGATGAAAAAAATGCGCCCTTTAATCCAGCGAATATCAGAAGAATTAAATGATATGAAAGGTAAAATACTGGTGTCGGGGCACTCTGATAATGTACCGATGTTTTCGGTAAAATTTCCTTCTAACTGGGAATTGTCCAAAGCCAGGGCGGAGCAGGTGATGTTGTTATTAGAAAATGGGATGAATAAAAATATTAAGTTTATCTCAGAAGGGCGGGCTGACAGAGAGCCTGTTGTTGACAACAAAACAGCTGCAAACCGTGCTTTAAATCGACGTGTAGAAATAATTGTTACTGAAAGATTATGATGCAACAAGAAAATAGAACAAATTTAATTAAATTAACGCTTCAAATTATAGGTCTTATTGCTTTAAGTCTGTTGATTTGGTTTCTTGGGCCGTTAATTGCTGTCGCCGACTACAGTCCTTTAGAAGGCGTTGTCGTGAGGTCAGTGTTAATAAGCCTTATTGTCATTTTATTTGCAGTGTTCTGGTATTTAAATAAAAGAAAACAGCAAAAAGCAGCCGAGCAATTAGTCGAAGGCTTATCAGAGTCAGTCGATGATTCTGATAATATTATTGATGAAGAAGTGGGTGTTCTTGATCAGGATTTTGCTCAGGCCATTGGTATGCTTAAGCAGGCCAATGCAGGCAAGTCATCTGATCAATTGTTATATCAATTGCCCTGGTATATCATTATTGGGCCTCCTGGTTCAGGCAAGACCACAGCCTTAGTTAACTCAGGATTACAATTCCCTTTAGCAGACAAGTTTGGCGATAAAGGCATAAAAGGCGTTGGTGGGACTAGAAATTGTGACTGGTGGTTTACTGATGAGGCCATATTAATTGATACCGCTGGACGATATACCACCCAAGATAGTCATGAATTAGTTGATAAAGGCGGCTGGTTAGGTTTTCTTGAATTATTAAAGAAAAATAGACCTCGTAGACCCGTAAATGGTGCAATTGTTGCCATGAGTCTGGCTGATTTATTATTGCAGACTGAAGAAGAGCAAAGGCAACATGCTCAGGCGATACGCAATAGAATACAGGAGCTGGATGAAAAGCTAGGGGTAGAGATTCCTGTTTATATGATGTTTACCAAAACCGATTTGCTTGCAGGTTTTGCAGAGTTTTTTGATGACTTAGACCAGGAAGGGCGAGAACAGGTTTGGGGGCATACTTTCGGCTTTGAATTAGCCAGAGAGCAGGCCGTTGAATCATTCCGAGAGCAGTATCAGGCATTAATTCAACGCTTGGATGATCGCTTAATAAAAATCGTTCAGGATGAAGGTGATATTCAAAACAGATCGCAGGTATTTGGTTTTCCTCGCCAAATGGAAGCACTGGAAGCCTCTCTTATGCGCTTTCTTGATGAAGTTTTTGCTGTTAACAGATATCAAAAGCCAAATTTATTGAGAGGCGTTTATTTTACCAGTGGAACCCAAGAGGGGAGCCCTATAGATCGCGTGATGGGCGGGCTTGCCAATGCTTTCGGACTCGACCGCCAAGCGACGCCATTATTCAGCGGGCAAGGTAAAAGTTTTTTTATTACTCGATTATTAAAAGAGGTTATTTTTAATGAAGCCGAGCTGGTTGGTTCAGATCAAAAACGAGAAAAAAGGCGGCATTTAGTACAGATAGCCGTTTATGTGCTCTCGGGTTTATCTTTGCTGGGTGGTTCGCTGTTTTGGTTTATCAGTTACAGTGATAATAATGTGGCTATAGCTGAACAGAAAACGGTTATAGACGCTTATAACAATCAGCCCGAACAATTAAGGTGGCAGTTAGATTTCAAGCAGTTACAAATCAGAATGGATGCTCTGGAAAAGGCCAGTGATGAAATATTTACAGCCGATGACTCATGGATGATGAAGTTTGGCTTATATCAAGGTGATAAGTTAGCCTTGCCTGCAAAACAAGGGTATGAGCGATTTTTAGAGAAATATTTCTTAGCAGCAATCAGGTATCGCTTTGAAGAGCGACTCCAGGATGCGGTCTCAGATGGCGATGAATTGCTCTATGAATTATTAAAAGTGTATTTAATGTTAGATAATCCTGAAAAACAGGATGTAGAGCAGTTAAAGGCATGGATTAATGTTGATTGGGAACTGGAATTTGCCAATGATGCAACTAGTCGAGATAGCTTAAAAAGACATCTGGATCGTTTGTTTGAAATAAAGCCAGAGCCGATTAAGTTAAATACTGGATTAATCTCAAGTGTCAGGCGAGTGTTAACTCAAGTCCCTTTGGCTTATCAGATATACAGTCGTATAAAAAGTGAAACGGTTGATAATCCTTATGATATCAGTGCACAATCAGCGATGGGACGTTTTGGCGAACGCGTTTTTGTTAATTCAGATGGAACTTTGAAGCAGCTTAGGATTCCTGGTTTATATACTGCACAGGGTTATGGAAAACTGTTACAGAAACACTCTGCCAGAATAATAAAAGAATCTGTTGAGCAAGACTGGGTTTTAAATCGGACTGAGTCAGGTGCAGCTTCAATAACTGAATTGAGAACGTTGCAAACGGAAATTCAGTCTCTCTATGTTAAGGAATATATTGCTTATTGGGACGGTTTCTTAAGTAAGATAAAAATTAGAGAAACCTTAAGTGCCGATGACACCACTGAGTTGATTGGTTATTTGTCAGGTACTGATTCTCCGCTAAAAAAACTGTTACTTGAAGTAGAAAAAAATACGGCTCTGTCCAGACTGGAAAATAGCGCATTGAAAGCGGCCGAATCATCCGTGCAGGAAAAAATAAACCCAAAATTGTTAGGTGCTTTGGAAAAACTTAAACAGAAAGCGGGCGGGGGATTTAAATATTCAGTCGATGAAATTGACCAGCATTTTGAAAAGCTGAATCAGCTTGTATACAGAGAGAAAGGTCAGCCAGCTGAGCTAGACCAAATTTTATCCAGGTTTTCAAGAGTCTATAACTCATTAATTGAGCTACAAAATAAAAACATGTTTGCGGGTGATGCTGCGCCAGTCACTCGTGATAGTAAATTAGCTAATGATCTGCAATTGATAAAATATGAATCAGCCAGGTTGCATGAAACAACACAAGGCTGGATCAATGCAGTGGTTAATAAAGCGCATGGTGAAGTTGCAAATAATATCCAAAAAGAAATTAGCCTGAAATGGAAAAATGAAGTTTATGCTTTATGCAAAAACACTTTAGAAGGGCGTTACCCCTTTACCAAGGGCAGTCGCAGAGAAGTTAATTTAATGGACTTTACTCGTTTTTTCACTAAGCAAGGTGTGTTAGATACATTTTTTAATCAATATTTAAAAGGTAATATTGATATCACAAAAGAGAAGTGGAAGCTTACTGAACTTGCGGAGAAAAGTTTATCGATAAGCCAGACTTCAGTAACGAACTTTCAGTATGCCGCTTTGATTAGAGATAAGTTTTTTAAATATCAGCGTGATATGCCTTCAATTCAGTTTTCTTTGAAACCTCTGCTTAAAAGTGACGATATTGCCAGAGTAATTGTTGAAGTGGACGGTCAAAAATTAATATTTGATGATAAGCCTATAAGAGCTCGAGGGTTTAAGTGGCCCGGGGGCAATGTTGGCTTTGTACGGATAAGTTTTGAGTATAAAGATGGTAGGGAGCAAGTTGTGTATCAGGCCGATGGTTCCTGGTCTTTGTTTAGATTACTTGATGTCTCTGTCAGTGGGAAAATTCGTAACTCTACTGAGCGTGTCAATATTAACTTATCTGCTGGAGCCAGTAACGCCAAGTTTGAATTGTATACGGGGGGAGGGGTTAACCCTTTTGCAGTTGAAGAAATCAGACATTTTAAATGTCCCAGACAATTGTAATTATGGCTAAAGGAAAGGTTGGTTTTTACGGTAAATTACCTATAGTAGGGGACTTTATAACAAGGAGGTTAGCAAAGGACTTTATTAGTGCAATAGACCAGTGGATGCAGAATGGAGTCTCTGTAAGCAAAGAGGAGCTGGCTGAAAACTGGCTAGATCTATATTTAACTTCTCCAATCTGGCGCTTTGCTATTCAGGCTGATATTTGTGGAGAACATTCCTGGGTTGGCATTATGATGCCGAGTGTTGATAAAGTCGGACGATACTACCCTTTGATACTTGCATGTCCAGTGCATAAAAGTCAATTAGCACTGATACTTGCGCATTGCGATGACTGGTTTATTCGTTTAGAAAAGCTTGCGTTGGCAGGTTTAGAAGAAAATTACAATTTAGAAGGCTTTAATGAAGCAATCTTAGAACTAGAAACACCAGAAATCAGCAATGCCTGTATAGCTGAAGCCAAAGAAAATAATGATCAATTAGCTACTCACCTTATTTCAGAGCTTGAATTTAATGAGACAGTGGCTATGCTTGATAGGGTGATGTTAACAGGGTTAAATGCTATTAATAAGTCAGGGGAAAACTACAGCTTGTGGTTGCATGGTGGTTCGGAGCACAATGCAGGGACTGTGAAAATATATAAAGGGCTACCAACGGCACATGATTATTCAATGATGATTGCCTAGGAGCCTGTCCGAGAATAGAGAGCCTACTGCGGAAAAAGCCCATATTGCATTCTCGTTCCCACCGTATTCGGTGGGACCGCATACCGTGCTGTGATCCTAGACAGGTATGTATTCCCACGCAGGAGCATAGGAACAAGATGGACTAGTTTTTTGCTAAGCTGTGTTTTGTTAATAGCCATGTAACTGAATGACATTGGAGCCTTGCTGAGACCGAAGCAAAACCAAGATAAAAAACAATTGCAGAAGAGAAGGTTTTAGGCAGAGTAATTACCTTGCATTTAAGTTTTTTATAGCGGAACAAAAGCTAATGATTTACAATCAAATTGCAAGTGATTCTTAATAGCATTTGGAATGTGGTTGATAGATAAATGACGCCTGAAATTTAATACATAAGTTTAAGAGGTAACTCCCTTGAGTTCTATAGAGATAGAAAAGTTATTAGCCCCCATTTCAGATGAAACCCCCTGTGGTGAAGGTCTTGAATATGATCCTGCTTTTATGGAAATTGAAAGCGAATTAGAAGGGAAGACTGAGCAGCAAATGGGCGATTCTGTTATTGAAGCAGAAGAACCTGACTGGAAAAAGGTTTTTAATGATTCCATTGCTCTGCTAGACAGAACGCATGATTTAAGAGTGCTGTTTTTTATGCTTAGAGCGGGTCTCAGGCTGGATGGCTATGCCTCTTTTGCAGAAGGGCTGACTGTTTTATCTTCCTGGATTGAGACGCAATGGCAGCACATATATCCTCAGCTAGATCCAGATGATGATAATGACCCAACAGAAAGAGTCAATATCATTATGACACTGTGTGACTTTGATGCCATACTCAGACCTGTTGCTTTAATTCCTGTTGTTGAATCAAAGGCATTGGGAAAGTTTAGTTTAAACGATATCCGCAAAGCACATGAGGGAGCTGGTGAGCCAGATTTAGTCACAATTGAAGCGGCGTTTACAGATTGTGAGCTGGAGCAATTGCAACAAAGAAGTGAGCATGTTCAGACGAGTATTGAAATGCTCGAAGCAATTGAAAATAATGTCACTCAAGAAGTGGGGGTAGGGAATGCACCCAATTTGGCAGAATTTATAAAAATTTTAAAAGAAGTTTTATCTATTCTTTCAGAGTATATTGTAAGCAAAGGGGGAGGGGCAGTTACAGAAGCCGTTTCTGGAGAGGAGCAAACGGATGCTTCAGCTGCTGGTACTGTTAAACCGCAAGGTGTTGGCAATATAAACTCTAGCAGTGATGTGACTAAAGCATTAGAAAAAATAATTGAGTATTACGCTAAGAATGAACCATCTAGTCCTGTTCCAATGTTATTAGAAAGGGCAAAAGGACTTGTTAACATGGATTTTATGTCTATTATAAAAAATATCGCATCAGATAGTGAGTCTCAGGTTATTAATATAAGGGGCCCAATAGAAGGTGAAGATGAATATTAATTTCAACAAGGGGAAAAATAATGGCTGAAAGTAGTCAAAAGTTTATTGCACGAAACAGGGCACCAAGAGTTCAAATTGAATATGATGTTGAAGTCTATGGCGCGGAAAAGAAAGTTCAATTACCTTTTGTGATGGGAGTAATGTCTGATTTATCAGGTAATCCAGCAGAAGCTCTACCTCCAGTAGATGAGCGTAAGCCACTTGAAATTGATGTCGATAATTTTGATGAAAGACTGAAATCAATGAAGCCAAGAGCGGCTTTTCAAGTACCTAACAGTATTACTGGTGAAGGCAATCTGATGGTTGATATAACCTTTGAAAGTATGGATGACTTTTCACCTGCTGCGATAGCAAAGAAAGTGGCTGGCTTGGATAAGTTGTTAGAAGCTAGAACTGAGTTATCCAATCTAATGACCTATATGGATGGTAAAGCGGGGGCTGAAGAGTTAATCGCTAAAGTTATTAACGACCCTGCATTATTAAAGTCTCTATCGGCAACGCCTAAAGGCGATGATGATGCGGCTGCGGAAACAACAGAGAGTGAGGAATAAGGGATGGCTGAAGAAAATTTAACAGAACAACAAGCCGAAGGTGCTCAGGTTGAGGAAAGTAGCGATTTTTCAGCACTGTTAAGTCAGGAATTTAAACCAAGGTCGGATGCAGCAAAGAGTCAGGTTGAATCAGCTGTTGCTACATTAGCGGAGTTCGTTTTAAAAGATGCTAATGTAATCTCTGCAGATGCCATTCAGTCTATACAGAGTGTTATTGCGGCCATTGATCAAAAAATGACCGACCAGGTCAACCTGATATTGCACAATGAAGAGTTTCAGAAATTAGAAGGTGCATGGCGTGGACTTCACTATTTAGTGAATAACACTGAAACGGATGAAATGTTAAAAATCAGAGTGATGAACATTTCTAAAAAGGAATTATCAAAAACCCTGAAAAAATACAAAGGGACTTCCTGGGATCAAAGCCCCATATTTAAACGCTTGTACGAAGAAGAATATGGTCAGTTTGGTGGTGAACCCTTCGGTTGTCTTGTTGGGGATTATCATTTTGATCACAGTGCACCAGATGTTCAGCTTTTAGGACAAATTGCACAAATTTCAGCAGCTTGTCATTCCCCTTTTATTGCAGGTGTGTCGCCGAGCACATTGCAAATGGATTCATGGAGTGAACTGAGTAACCCACGAGATTTAACTAAAATATTTGGTACCCCGGAATATGCTGCATGGCGCTCATTAAGAGAATCTGAAGATGCACGCTATTTAGGTTTGGCTATGCCTAGATTTCTTGCCAGACAGCCGTATGGTGCCAGTACCGATCCAGTGGATGAATTTGATTTTGAAGAAGATACCGAAGGCAGTGATTCTACAAAATATGCCTGGGCAAATTCAGCCTATGCGATGGCTGTTAACATCAATCGCTCCTTCAAAATGTATGGCTGGTGTTCCAGAATTAGAGGGATTGAGTCAGGTGGCGCGGTAGAAGGTTTGCCTGTACATACATTTCCTACTGATGACGGTGGGGTGGATATGAAGTGTCCGACTGAAATTGCTATCAGTGATAGAAGAGAAGCTGAACTGGCATCTAATGGTTTTATGCCACTTATTCATAAAAAGAATTCTGATTTTGCTGCATTTATTGGTGCTCAATCCTTACAAAAACCAGCTGAATACGATGATCCAGATGCAACGGCAAATGCTAATTTAGCGGCAAGACTGCCTTATTTATTTGCAACTTGTCGATTTGCTCACTATTTGAAATGTATCGTTCGCGATAAAGTAGGCTCTTTCAAAGAAAAAGAGGATATGCAGCGCTGGTTGAATGATTGGATTTTACAATATGTTGATGGTGATCCAGAGCATTCCTCAGAAACTACAAAAGCAGAACACCCTTTAGCTGCGGCTGAAGTCGTTGTTCAGGAAATTGAAGGAAACCCTGGGTATTATTCTTCACAGTTCTTTCTTAGACCACATTATCAATTGGAAGGTTTATCTGTATCTTTACGATTGGTTTCTAAATTACCATCGGCAAAAGGTGGTGGTTAAGTTCTAAGCCTATTTGATTTCTTGCTAAATAGGTTGTTTATATTTGTTACGGGTAATAACCGTTCGTTTTTTAATTTGATAAAGAGGTGATGACAATGGCAGTAGATCAGTTTATAAAAATTGGTGATATTAAAGGTGAAGCTCAAGACAAAGCTCATAAAGATGAAATTGATGTGTTAGCCTGGAGTTGGGGGATGTCTCAATCAGGTACTATGCATATGGGCGGCGGTGGTGGCGGCGGTAAAGTGAGTGTTCAGGATTTGAGCATTACCAAGTATATAGATAAATCATCACCGGTGTTAATGACCGCATGTAGTGATGGAAGTCAATACAAGGAAGCTAAATTGGTGGTGAGAAAAGCTGGAAAAGAACCGCTTGAATATGTAATTATCACAATGGCAGATGTTATTATTACCTCTATTTCAACAGGTGGGTCAGGTGGTGAAGATAGATTGACAGAAAATGTAACTTTAAACTTTAGTTCTGTAAAACTTGATTACCAGGCTCAGAAACCTGATGGATCTAAAGATGGTGGCCCAGTCAAATATGGTTGGGATATAGCGGCTAATGTACCCGCTTAAACTGACGTTTTAAATGTTGTAATAGACCAGGTACTTAATGTATCTGGTCTTCTTTTAGTCGAGAAATAAAATGAATGCAGAAGAGCTTTTAAGTAACGGTCAGTTAAATGAAGCGTATGAACAGTTAAAAAAACAAGTTCAGGCCGATCCTGCAAATTCTAAACTACGTATTTTTTTATTTCAGATCCTCACTGTGATGGGGGAATGGCAGCGTGCATTAACCCAGCTTAATGTAGTGGGTGATATGGATGCAGGCAGTTTGCCTATGGTACAAACCTATAGAGAACTTATAAGATGTGAAGTCTATAGGGAAGGTGTTTTTAGTGGTAAAAGAAAGCCTTTGGTTTTTGGTGAACCTGATCAGTGGATTGTTTTATTAATTGAAGCATTAGTCTCGACAGAGACAGCCAGTGAGGCAAAAATATCAGAATTGAGAAAACAGGCTTTTGAACTGGCCCCGGCAGTTTCAGGAACGCTTGATGGTGAAGCCTTTTCCTGGATTGCAGATGCAGATTCACGATTAGGTCCTGTGGTCGAGCTTATCTTAAATGGCCGATATTACTGGGTACCTTTTTCTAATATCAAAAAAATTAAAATTGAAGAACCCTCAGATTTGCGAGATATGGTCTGGACAGCGGCTCAATTTATGTGGACAAATGAGGGTGAAAGTATAGGCTTTATTCCTACCCGATATGTGAACACTCATCTTGAAGATGAAGTTGAATTGAAGTTATCCCGAAAAACCATATGGCAACAAGCCAGTGAGAATGAGTTCTTTGGTAAAGGGCAGCGCTTATTTACAACGGATTTAGATGATTATCCAATGATGAATGTTCGAGACATTTCTTTTGATAACAATACATTGCAAGTCGACAAGGATTGAAGCTTATGTGCTTTGAGTCGGGTATATGTCGGAAATAACATCAAATGAGACCTTGCAGCCTTCGTTGCTTGATCGATTAGCGGATGATGAACCGAGTGAAAAGAAGGAGTCCAGAGATAAACGGATATTATCAAGCAAACAGCTTCGATTATCCGTTATTCGTGACCTATCCTGGTTATTGAACTCAAGTAACCGTGAAGTGATGGGCGATATGGATAACTATCCCTATATTAAAGATTCAGTACTTAACTATGGCATGCCTGATTTGTCTGGGCGTGTTGCAGTAGGGATGGATATTATCCAGCTTGAAAAAATAATAAAAAGAATCATTACATTTTTTGAACCCAGAATTATAAAAAGAACTTTATCTGTTAAGGTGTTGAGGACAGAAGGGATGGATAGAACCGCGGTTAGTTTTGATATTGAAGCCGACTTATGGTCTCAGCCTCTACCATTACATTTATACTTAAGAACAGAACTAGATCTGGAAACGGGTGAGATAACACTCGAACAAAAAGGTTAAAGTATGGATCCAAGGATACTACAGTATTACAACAGTGAGTTACAGCATGTCAGGGAAATGGGTGCTGAGTTTGCTAAGGCGTATCCTAAAATTGCTGCGCGCCTGGGTATGGACGGCATTGATTGCTCAGACCCCTACGTGGAAAGGTTGCTGGAAGGCTTCGCTTTTTTAGCGGCAAGAGTCCAGGTGAAAATGGATGCAGAGTTCCCAGATTTTACTCAGCATTTATTGGAAATGGTTTACCCTCATTATTTGGCGCCTATTCCATCAATGACCATTGTTCAGTTTAACCCTGAATTGAATGAAAGTGCATTGGCTGAAGGTTATCTAATTGAACGAGGTAGTGTGCTTCGTAGCCAGATAGGCAAAGGGGAATCTTCCGCATGCGAATATAGAACGGCACACAATACTACGCTATGGCCGTTGCAAGTGAGCGAGGTGAAATATTTAACCACGGGTCATGCTGTCTCCAATAGTTGTAAACAAAAAATTAGTAGAGCAAAAGCGGGCTTGAAACTGGTTTTAAAAACAACGGCAGGCATCAGCTTTAATGAGCTACTTACCCTGGATGAATTAACTGTTTATTTAACAGGAAATGAAGAAACAGCAACCTTTTTATATGAGCAATTAATCGCTAATACTCTGGCTATTAATTATTCTGGCGCAGGCTTAAATCGATATAACAAGGGCAATTCCAATGTAGCGATTGGGTTTGATGACGATGAGGCATTATTGCCGTATGGTAGTCAGTCTTTTTCTGGTTATAGATTATTACAAGAATATTTTAGTTTTCCTGAACGCTACAGGTTTATAAAACTAACGGGGTTGAAAGAGGTTTTTTCCAAATGTGTAGGTGATGAAATTGAAATTGTTTTTGCATTTGATTATAAGCACCCAAAACTGGAAGATAGCTTTGACCAAGATACCTTTTTACTTAATTGTACGCCAGCAATTAACCTGTTTTCTAAACAGGCCGATAGAATTCATTTAAATAATAAGACCCATCAATATCATGTGCTTCCTGACAGGAGTAAGCCCTTAGATTATGAAGTCTATTCAATTCAGGAAACGGTTGGTTTAGGGTCCAGTAAAGAAGAGAAACAGACCTTCTATCCTTTTTATGATGCCAGTAATTTTTATGGCCATAGAGAGCAGATGGCGTATTACACCATTAACAGAGTCCCGAGAATTGCCTCATCAAAAAGACTTAGGCAAGGCCCTCGATCTAGCTATGTAGGTAATGAGACCTTTATTTCCATCGTTGATGCCAAACAGGCGCCTTTCAACCTAAACCTTAAGCAGCTGGCAACTAAAATATTATGTACCAATAGAGACCTGCCTTTGTTTATGCCTATCGGTAAAGGATATACCGACTTTACTTTACAAGTAGGTGCCCCTGTTTCTTCCGTTAAATGTGTGTCGGGGCCGACTAAACCCAAACCTAGTTTTGCGCAAGGCCAGGTGGCCTGGAAATTAATCAGTCATTTATCGCTTAATTATTTATCGATTATCGACACGGATGAAGAGCATGGTGCTGTGGCATTAAGAGATTTGTTAATGCTCTATGCGGATAAAAACGATTCTGTTATCCAAAAACAAATTGAAGGTGTTTTAAATATTTCATCTAAAGCCGTGTTAAGACGGATAGAAGGCCTAGGACCCATAACATTTGGCCGTGGCTTAGAAATCACTGTTGAATTTGATGAAAGTTTGTACGAAGGTACGGGGGTATTCTTATTGGGAACGGTGTTAGAACGTTTTTTTTCTAAATACACAACGATCAATTCATTTGTTGAAACAGTGATTAAAACAACCGAAAGAGGAGAAATTCATAGATGGGCGACTCGAAGGGGAACGAGACATATTTTATAGATAAAAATCTGTTAGAAGCCCCTTATGATTTTGGTTTTTTTCAGGCTATCAGGTTGCTAGAGTGTGCAAACCCGGAAAAACCTTTGTTAGGAAAGGGCTTGCGCTTGAGTGATGATATCGTTCGGCTGGATCAGGACGTCTCATTAAACTTCGCTCCCTCAACGATCACTGACTATCAATATAGACCTGGGTATTCGGTTCCACATTTGTCGACAGCCTTTTTTGGCTTATTTGGGCCTAATGGTGCTTTGCCTACACATTTAACTGAATACGCTTTTCAGCGAATAAATCATCATCATGATCCTACTTTTATACGGTTTGTAAATTTATTTCAGCATAGAATGTTGTCATTAATTTATCGAGCCTGGGCGAATGCACAGCCAACGGTAAATTATGATAGGCCAGAGGAAGATCGCTTTAAAACCTATTTAGGTAGCTTATTTGGTTTGGGTTCCGAGGCTTGTCAAAATCGTGATCAGATAACAGATCAGGTAAAGCTTCACTATGCCGGACATTTGTCCTGCCAGGCCAAACATGCTGAAGGTTTAGCTGCAATCTTGCATGGTTATTTCGGCTTAATCGTTGACATAGAAGAGTTCGTCGGCGAGTGGCTGGATATTCCTGAGGATAGTATCTGTAGGCTGGGTGACTCTGAACAAACAGGATCATTAGGAACAACGGTGATTCTAGGTGAACAGATTTGGAGCAGGCAGAATAAGTTTAGAATTATTTTAGGGCCGATGGAAATAGAGTTATACCAGCTAATGTTACCAGCAGGTGATAGTTTGAAAAAACTGGTTTCAATTGTAAAAAACTATGTAGGCATTGAATTAGGCTGGGATATCCAATTGATTTTAAAAAATCAACAAGTGCCACAAACCTGTTTGAATAATACAGCACAGTTAGGCTGGACTAGCTGGTTAGGTGAAAGAAAAACTCAACTGGATGCGGATGATCTAGTATTAAAACCAATTAAATAAATAATAAAGGCAAGAATATGAGTGGAATAAATCGAGTTGCGTTATTTGGTAAATTAAATTCTCTGGGTTATAAAGCAATAGAAAGTGCCACTGTGTTTTGTAAAATGCGCGGCAATCCTCATGTGGAACTTGTACATTGGTTTAACCAGATATTACAAGAGCAGGACTCTGATTTACATCAAATTATTAACCACTTTGAGCTTAATATTCCGAAAATTGCACAGGACTTAACAACGGCATTAGATAAATTACCACGAGGGGCAACCTCAATATCCAATTTATCGCCTTATATTGAAGATGCGGTAGAAAGAGGTTGGGTTTATGGCACGCTAGCCTTTGGTGAAACCCAAGTCAGAACAGGGCACTTGATGGTTGGTTTACTGGGTACGCAAGGCCTGGAGCAAACACTGCTTAATATTTCTAAAGAGTTTGGAAAAATAAAGCTCGAACAGTTGCAAGACTCATTTGAAAGTATTGTTGCCGGTTCACCTGAGGAACACCTTTCAGCGACCGATGGTTTTAGTGCAGCTATGCCTGGTGAAGCCAGTGGTGCCATTGCGCCTGCCGAGATGGGTAAGCAACAGGCATTAAAGCAGTTTACTGTTGATTTGACAGAGCAAGCACGCTCGGGAGAAATGGATCCCATCGTCGGGCGAGATGAAGAAATTCGTCAAGTCGTTGATATTTTAATGCGTAGACGACAAAACAATCCTATTCTCACCGGTGAGGCAGGTGTTGGTAAAACTGCTGTTGTTGAAGGTTTTGCTCAAAAGATAGCCTGTGGGGATGTGCCTCCACCGCTGCAAGATGTTTCGCTACTTTCACTCGACATTGGCTTGTTACAAGCTGGTGCCAGTATGAAAGGTGAGTTTGAAAATCGTTTAAGACAAGTAATAGATGAAGTGCAGGCTTCAGAAAAACCCATTATCTTATTTATAGATGAAGCGCATACTCTGGTTGGTGCAGGGGGGGCTGCAGGCACGGGGGATGCTGCAAATCTGTTAAAACCCGCCTTGGCGCGTGGAAAGTTAAGAACGGTTGCTGCAACAACCTGGGCTGAATACAAGAAACATATAGAAAAAGATCCTGCTTTAACACGCAGGTTTCAAGTGGTGCAAGTTGATGAGCCTGATGAAGAAAAGGCCATTAAAATGATGCGAGGCATGGCATCCGTGATGGAAAATCATCATAAAGTTCAAGTGCTGGATGAAGCGATTGAAGCATCAGTCAAATTATCTCATCGATATATTCCTGCTCGCCAATTACCTGATAAATCGGTCAGTTTATTAGATACTGCCTGTGCTCGTGTGGCGATCAGTCAGCATGCGATTCCCGCCGAAGTGGATGATAGAAAAAAACAGATAGATGCTATCAATGTTGAATTGGGGATGATTGAAAAGGAAAGTAATTTAGGTATTGATACCAGGGCAAGAAAAGACATCGCTGAAGAAAAACTGGCTATTGAAACGCAAGCCTTGGAAGGACTGGAAGCGCGCTGGAAAGAAGAGTTAGAACTGGTCAATCAGATACTTGAACTGCGTAAAAAAATACGCTCTGAAGATGTTGAAATTACGGACGAAGAGACTGCAGAGGGCGAAGAAAGTGAGTCTAAAGAAGAAATGTTGACTCAGTTAAAAGCATTACAAAATACCCTGCATGAGAAACAGGGTGAAACGCCGCTAATTTTACCTACTGTAGATGGACAAGCTGTTGCCTCGGTGGTTGGCGACTGGACAGGTATCCCGGTCGGTAAAATGGTGAAAAATGAAATTGAAACAGTGCTTAACCTAGCTGATGCGCTAGGCAAAAGAATTATTGGTCAACACCATGCATTGGAGATGATCGCTAAACGTATCCAGACATCTAGAGCGGGTTTAGATAACCCAAGTAAGCCGATTGGTGTCTTTATGCTGGCGGGTACCTCTGGCGTGGGTAAAACAGAAACGGCACTGGCTTTAGCAGAAACCTTATATGGTGGTGAGCAAAATGTCATCACTATCAATATGAGTGAGTTTCAAGAAGCGCATACGGTTTCCACCTTAAAAGGTGCACCTCCAGGTTATGTCGGATATGGTGAAGGTGGTGTCCTAACCGAAGCGGTCAGACGTAAACCTTATAGTGTGGTGTTGCTGGATGAAATAGAAAAAGCGCATCCCGATGTGCATGAAAT
>Ga0105351_1000659_pt1 | contig 16217 bp, 16 predicted proteins | sample EN4Hudsemesocosm_FD_83662 | JGI IMG/M metagenome (GOLD analysis project Ga0105351, IMG submission 83662) | Methane-oxidizing microbial communities from mesocosms in the Hudson Canyon - EN4B Hudson Canyon | ecosystem: Environmental > Aquatic > Marine > Cold seeps | place: Hudson Canyon... | reverse complement strand
CAGTTTGTGATTGATACATTAGCATGATCACCACCGGCAAAATCTCTTAACAATAACAACATGCCTAAAGCGGAACTATCCAGGTAAGTTGTTTCCCTCATATCAATTAAATATTCTTTGATACTTTCATCGTTTTCATAAGAGTCTCTGAACTCCTGGTGAGAACTAAAGTCAAAACGCCCCTGAATCCGTATAGTTAAAACACTACCATCCGCTGACTTGCTCGTTGTAATAGACATATCGTCCCCTAAACAAAAATACGCTGCGTTAATGCAGCAATTAAAATCAATCAATATGCTAAAGAATAAACCTTAAAACTAAAATTGATAGTTAAAAATGATAGTTTTTTGTGCTCTATATTTTAATTATAAGAGCCCCACGTTGATTTTTATATTTTTCCACAATTATTTTTTCCACAATAATGAAGTGCCTTTAAGAATATTTTCTCTAGCGGCAGAACATCACAAGCAGCGCCAATTTTAACGGCGGCTCCAGGCATCCCCCAAACAACACTGCTCTCTTCATCTTGCGCGATGGTATTACAACCAAGCTCTCTCATCCTTAATAACGCATCTGCCCCATCTCGGCCCATACCTGTCAGTAAAATCCCTACGGCCTTAGTTGCAGCCGATTCTACTACTGAATCAAATAAGACTTCAACCGCAGGCCTATGGCGGTTAACCAGATCTGAGTGATCTAACTTCGTATAATAAGTATTACCCTTCCGTTCTATCTTCAAATGATAGTCGCCAGGTGCAAGATAGGCGCAACCACTTTCCAGCTTCACGCCATCTTCAGCCTCGTAGACGTTAATATCACAGAGTCGATTCATCCTTTCCGCATAAGTGGTACTAAATACGGGAGGAATATGTTGAGCAAGCACAATCGGCGGGCAGTCGGTAGGCATACCCAAAAGAACCTCTTTAATTGCTTCTGTTCCTCCCGTAGAGGCACCGATGGCAATAATACGGCCTGGACTAAAACTAAAGGGGGAAGCTTTTTCTCTTTCAACAGGAATTTCAGTACGCGCTCGCTGAGCTCGCTCCATCGAATAAATATTTGCAGAAGCGGCCACTCTTATTTTCTCTAAAATATCCAAAGAATAAGCTTGCAAGCCTTGCATCTGATCAGTTTTTGGCTTTGGCAAGTAGTCAACCGCTCCAAGCTCCAGAGCCTCCAAGGTTGCAGGTGCGCCTTTTTCAGTGAGCGTAGAAATCATCACTACAGGCATGGGTCTGAGTTTCATTAAATTACGAAGAAATGAAATACCGTCCATTTTAGGCATTTCAATATCCAATGTAAGTACATCAGGTTTAAGCTGCTTTATTTTATCTCTTGCATCATAAGGGTCTACAGCCACTCCGACTACTTCCATATCATCAGATGAATTAATTATCTGACTCAATAGCTGACGTATTAACTCGGAGTCATCTACAACTAATACTTGTACTACTTTACGCACTCACTTTTCCTGCCGTAGTTAAAAAGGTAAACAGTTAAAAAAGTTCAACATCACCGGTTTTCGGTTTCTTGTTAATATCTTCCAGATAAGCCTTCTCTCGCTGCATAACGGTGTCATTCCTCATCTGACGCATTTTTCTAATTTTCACAGCACCCGTATCAGGAAAATACAAGACTTTACGAGGATACAAATCACCTACATCGGCAGCAATAACCTCTAAGTTCTCATTGGCAAGATAGTCTTTAACAAACTCAATATTCCGCTTACCTATGTTTGTCATGTTAGAAAGTACATTCCCTCCACCAAATACCTTTACTTCAAGATTCTTCTTTTCTCCTCCCGCTTTAAGAATTTCATTAATCAGAAATTCCATTGCCCAATTACCATAACGGGATGCTGAACTAATAGTACTGCTACCCCACTGAGCGGAAGAGTGCTCCCCCTGCATTGGCAGCATAAAGTGATTCATACCGCCAATCCCGTGGATCTTGTCTCGAATACAAGCCGAAACGCAAGAGCCTAGAACCGTAACGATCATTTCGCCATGCAAGCTAACATAGAATTCCCCTGGCATTATCTTCGCGGCGGCCAGGTTCATTCGTTTATCCCAGTATCGGTTAATATGCTCAAAACCCGGCAGAACCCGAGGACCCTGATACCCTGTAGCTATATGCGTCATGCACTATCCATTAAAGTATATTTCGTCATCAGACACTTCATTTTTTCTGATAAATTGTCTTTCCAAGCAAGGTAAATCTATCCGTTACTTTATGAAGCGACTCTGAATGCCCAATAAATAAGTACCCACCATCCGCAAGAATATTGGCATAGCGTTCAAACAATTTTCGCTGTGTGTCTTTATTGAAATAGATCACCACATTTCTACAAAAAATGATATCGAACGGCCCTTTCATTGGCCACTCTTCTAATAAGTTGAGCCGCTTAAAGCTCAGACATTGCTGTAAATCCGGCTTAACTTTTACTTGTTCAGGGTTATTACTGTCTTTTAAAAACCAGCGTTTTTTACTTTTCTCTGAAACAGTATCGATTCTCGCAATATCATAGACGCCCTGCTGGCCATGAGCCAACACGTTAGAATCAAGATCGGTTGCCAGTATTTTACAATCCCAATTTCTCATATCCATACATTCGTTCATGACAACAGAAAGACTGTAGGGTTCCTCACCGGTAGAGCTACCCGCAGACCATATACGCAGTCGTTTATTATGGGCATTTTTCTTTTTAAGTTCGGGGAATACCGCCTCTCTCAGGTAATCAAAATGGTGAGATTCACGAAAAAATGAGGTGAGATTGGTGGTAATAGCATTAATAAAGAAACTGATTTCTTTAGATAAGGGGTCTGATATTAATTCACAGTATTGATCAAAATTAGAAAGTCCTAGTGAACGCGTCCGTCTGGCAAGGCGTCCGTAAACCATATCCCGTTTATGGGCACCTAAAACTATTCCTGTGTAATTATGGGCAAGTTCACTAATAGCGGTGAAGTTCGCATCCGTCATCGGGAACTCACGTTCTTCGGTTGGCTTTTGATTAGCTCTGAGTGCTTTTATTTGCTGATTCATTTCCGTCACGCAGATACTGCCCGACTTACGCTACTTAAATCTGCTTCATCAGAAGCATTCATCAGCTTATTAATATCCAGAAGTATCACCATTTTATTTTCGGCGCTTCCCAAACCTTTAACAAAGGCGGTATTTTTATTTTCGCTAAGTTCTGGCGCAGGATGAATATCACTTCGCTTAAAATTACTCACGTCCGAGACTGCATCAACGACAATCCCCATCGTTCTTTCGCTTTTTCCCGATTGAACTTTTACGATGATAACCACCGTTATACCACTATATTCAAATTGCCTTATTCCAAAGCGGCAACGTAAATCAGTGATAGGAACCACCGCTCCTCGTAAATTAATAACGCCTTTTATGTACTCTGGCGCATTAGGAATTTCAGTGGCGGGCTCCCATCCTCTTATTTCCTGTACTGATAAAATTTCAACACCATAAATTTCATCTTCAATATAAAAAGTCAGGTACTGCTCAGATGGATCATGAGCAACGGCTTCCCCAATCTCTTCATTAATCTGCGCTATCGATGAATCACCTGTTTTTATATCTACCATATTTTGCCCTGTCCTTCCGATCAATCACGCCCATCATTCACATCCAGCAATCATGCTGCGCAGTCGTCATCATTGTTAACCACTTTGTATTCATAGCGCTGCACCCCTGCCAGTTTTATCAGACCAGGGATATCTAAAATCAAAGACACAGTTCCGTTTCCTAGAATCGTTGCACCCGATACACCATCAACCCGCTTGTAGTTTTCCTCAAGGCTCTTAATAACGACTTGCTGCTGCGCTTCAAGATCATCGATCAATAAAGCTACTTTCATATTATCGCCTTCTACAACAACGAGCAGCCCATCGTCCATATCCTGCGCTGTTGACTTGATATTAAAAATGCTTGAAAGCTTGATAATAGGTACATATTCATCACGAAGCCTTAACAAGTCGCAGCCACCGACAACACGATGCAGCATTCCCTGAAATGACTGAATAGATTCAACAATAGATATTAGAGGCAAGATATAAACATGCTCTCCTACTCTAATTAGCTGTCCATCTAAGATGGCTAAGGTTAATGGCAGGCGGATGGTAAAAATACTACCCTGACCTTCAGTAGATTCAACTTCTACAGAACCATTAAGCTCATTTATGTTTCGACGGACAACGTCCATCCCCACACCCCGACCGGAGATATCTGATACCTGATCAGCCGTTGAAAATCCGGGCTTAAATATCAAGTCATGAATCTGATCATCCGATAAATCATCATTCTCAGATACCAAACCTTTTTCTACCGCTTTTTCAAGAATTTTTGCCTTATTAAGGCCTGCACCATCATCAATAATTTGAATGACTATATTTCCACTTTGATGAAATGCATTTAATGTAATAGTGCCGGTTTCAGGCTTACCTGCTTTTATACGGTCTTCAGGCATTTCTATGCCATGATCCAACGAGTTACGTACCAGGTGAACCAAGGGATCACCTATTTTTTCCATCACCGTCTTATCTAATTCAGTTTGCTCACCGGTTAATTTGAGTTCGATTTTTTTGTTCATGGTACGGCTCAAATCATGAACCAAGCGAGGAAAGCGACTAAAAGTAAAGCTAATAGGCAGCATTCGAATACGCATAACACTTTCTTGTAGCTCTCTTGTATTCTGGCTCAATTGCTCTATACCTTCGAGCAAGCGAGGGAGGCTCTCCATGGTAAAATCAAGGCCCAACTCACCTAACATAGACTGGGTGATAACTAACTCACCCACCATATTTATCAGGTCATCAACTTTATCAATCCCCACCCGTATAGAAGATACTTCTACTTTAGAGGCTTCTTTTTTGGGCTTAGTGGCTACTTCCTGGTTAGGGGAAGGAGTAACTGAAACAGAGGGAGAAGGAATAGCCTCTTTCTCTTTGTCCATTCCCTGTTCGTTATTAGCTGTATCAGATACTTTTTCTTCATGCTCCGGTTCGAGCACAGCAGCAGAGCCCAAAGGCTCTATACGTAAATCACTTTCATCAACAACCCACTCGAACACCTCATCCACCGCTGACCGGCTTACACCAGCATCAAGTTCGAGCTCCCAAGCCATATAACATGCTTCAGGGTCTATAGAGCCAATAAGAGGGATTTTCGATACATCTGCAGTGATACGCAAAGGACCCAAAGATTCCAGTTCACGGAACATTCTTAATGGGTCATTGCCTGTTCTCAGGATATCCAACTCAGGTTTAAAGTATATCTTCCAGCCATGAGTTGACGAACTACCCTCAGGTTCAGAGGCAGCCGGCTCCGATGCTGTGGCACGTTCACTAGCGGGAACATTGCCAGAAAGAATACCTTCAAATATTTTTTTCAGCTCAGTAGCTTCAGGGATCTCGCAAGGTTCTCCAGCGTCGTGCTGCTGAATAAGCTTACGTATGCAATCAACAGACTGAAGAAATAAATCAACAATTTCAGAGGTTATATTTCGAGTTCCACCACGAATTTCGTCAAGCAAGGTCTCGATAACATGCGTAAATTCAGCCACGTCGTTAAAGCCGAAGGTTCCGCTACCTCCTTTAATAGAGTGGGCAGCCCTGAAAATTTCATTAATAGTTTCTGAGTCCACCGTATCTGGCTGCAAATTAAGCAGCGCAGATTCCATAACATCTAGGCCTTCATAACTTTCTTCGAAGAACACTTGGTGAAACTGACTGAGATCAATACTCATCGCTCTGACCCAACGCTTGTATTAATATTTATTTTATTTTATTTAGCGTATTAAGATGTACTTATCCCAATACCTTTTTAATGGTTGCCAACAGCTGATCAGGGTTAAAAGGTTTAACTAACCACCCGGTCGCTCCAGCTTGTTTCCCTTCCATCTTTTTATCTCCGGTTGACTCTGTGGTCAACATTAAGATGGGGGTAAATTTATAATTAGGTAATGTTCGTAGTTCCTTTACCAAGGTAAGGCCGTCCATAACAGGCATATTTACATCAGACAATACGAGGTCTACCTGAGTTCCCTTTGCTTTATCCAATGCTTCTTTACCATCAGATGCTTCAATGACATCATGCCCTGCACCTTTTAGGGTGAAACTAACCATTTGGCGCATTGACGCTGAATCATCCACAGCCAAAATTCTTGCCATTTGTAACTCCAGTTCGTGCTTTAAGCTCTAGTTTAAAACGTTAAGACGGCAGACCTAATAGAGTTTTAACACCCAGTTTATCTGCAGCCTGACAAAGTTCATCAGAAGGTTCTTTCCATGAGACACTAATACCTGTTTCTTTCATTGCTGCACAAAAAGAATAAAGCAACTGCAGCACAGAGGTATCAATTCGTGTAATTGCTGATCCATCAATAATAATCGGGGTGCTTTTTTGAAAGGCTTGTTCCAACCGCCCTGCTAATAATTCAGCCTGCGCAATACCAGAATTACTTTCCAGTGCAATTTCCAATTGATTACTCATCGACACGGTTCACTTTAATTTAATACTCGTAAAAGCCGCACAAAGAATCACCTCGGCAGCAATACCTTCCGTTCATACAATAACTCTAGTAGGATTTTAGGAATTTGCTAAGAAAAACAAGTAAATTGAGTACTAGTAGGGAGGGACTCTGGCTTAATGTCTTTTACGTTGTGATAATTCATCAATCATTTTTTGTTCTTTTTTGTCCAGTTCTCTATCCTCTTCATCTCTGAAGCGGTCAATCAAGCTGCCCATACCTTGTTGTTTTTCGTGTAACGTCAACCAGTGCTTTCTAACGTTATCAAATTGCTGCTCTGCCAAGGCTACAGCTTGCTGTTGTTGCTCAATTGCATTACCCACCTGAGCCAGAAAATGCTGATAAGTAGCACAGCTCTCTGCGGTTGCATGTGTTTGGTAGGCGTCTCGTAAGGCTTGCTGATAATCACGCTGATATTGAGTCAACTCTTGCAACTTCTGATTCTGATTACTAAGACTACTTTGCGCTATCTGCAATGCTTTCAGCGCTTCTTCTTCTTTTCTCTTTGCTAAATCAAGTACCACTTGCAAGCGCTTTGAACGTCTCATCGTTTATATACCTTAAACAGACCCTGGCTGAGTAACCTGACCACCAGAAGGCTGCATATTCATTACCTGAATAAGTTGCTCAACACTTTCTGCATAAGGAGAGCTGCCTTGCAGGCTTTGTTGCAGAAAGGCTTTCATTATATCTATTCGCTCAATGGCAAAATCAGTTTCAGGATCTGAGCCCGGTACATAAGCACCTACACTAATAAGGTCTCGTGCCTGCTGATAGCGCGCATAAACTTGCTTAAACTTTTGCGCCGCTTTCATATGTTCTTCACTAACAATATGGGGCATAACACGACTAATAGACGCTTCAACGTCAATCGCAGGGTAATGACCTTCTTCTGCCAGACGTCGGGACAAAACAATGTGTCCATCCAGTATCGCTCTCGAAGCATCAGCTATTGGGTCTTGCTGATCATCACCTTCGGTTAATACTGTATAGAATGCGGTAATAGAACCACCACCCGGCACGCCATTACCTGCTCGCTCAACCAACTGAGGTAACTTGGCAAACACAGAAGGCGGATATCCTTTGGTGGCGGGAGGCTCACCAACAGCCAGCGCAATTTCTCTTTGAGCCTGAGCATAGCGGGTTAGAGAGTCCATCAATAACAATACATTTTTTCCCTGATCTCTAAAATACTCCGCTATGCGTGTTGTTAGCATAGCGGCTCTTAGGCGCATTAATGGGGATTCATCGGCTGGCGCAGCAACAACCACCGACTTGGCCAAGCCTTCAGGGCCGAGTATATCTTCAATAAATTCTTTAACCTCTCGACCACGTTCACCGATCAAGCCTACGATGGTAATATCTGCAGAGGTGAATTTTGTCATCATGCCCAGCAGCATACTTTTACCTACGCCACTGCCTGCAAACAAACCAAGACGCTGGCCTGTACCCACTGAAAGCATGCTATTTATCGCTCGAATGCCTACATCCATAGACTCCCGAATCGGTGCACGGTCCAGAGGGTTTATACTTTGGCCGTTATAGGGAATGTGTGCCTCAGGTAATAGCGGCCCTTTACTATCTAGAGGCTCTGCGGCTCCGTTGATCACTCGACCTAAAAGATTAAAACCAACAGGAATGTGCCCGGCACTATCAATAGGAATAACTCGCGCACCAGGCTTTAAACCATCAATCGCAGTTAATGGCATTAAAAACATACGATCATCTTCAAAACCAACCACTTCAGCCTCTACCGGTTTCAAACCACTACCGACAATTAGGCAGCGCTCACCTACTACCATAGGGCAACCAACGGCCTCCAGCGTTAAACCCACCATACGAGTTAAACGTCCAGTAACCTCGGGCAAGATGTCACGAGGGACTTGTTCTTGGTATTGTCTAATGCGCTCAGCTAGTTTCATCTGGGCTTTTATCTATAGTTTCATCAGGGCTTTCATCAATAGACTGAGAAGAGCTTTCAGCCTCAGGAGCACTGGCATCTGCATCCTGCACTAAGTCATTAGTATCAATAAGTGGCTCTTCAAGAATTTCACGATGAAAATCTGTCATATCGCCCATCGACTCGGCAAGATCAGGCGCTTCATCTGAAGGGACACTTGACGAGTGTCGATCCAGCATTTGCTGTACTGTTTTCTGAAATCGCTTTTCAATAGTGAAATCAATCAAGCTATGCAGGGTTTCAACTTTACACCCTCCAGGAAGAATATTGTCAGATGCTATAAGCTGAGCATCACCTGAAATAGATTCTACTATGGCTGATACGCTGTCGATATCACTTGGGTTAATTGATATTTTGATGTTACTCGCGGTAGGGGGAAGTAATGCAAGCGCATCACTGATAACAGCACTAATCTGCTGACTATCGAGTGACATTTCTCTCTTGATAACTGACCGACTAATGGCCAGCACTAAATTAAGTAGAGCCTCTTCTATTTCGTCATCATGAATACGTATGGGGTCTAGAAGCTGATCCATTACTCCGCGCAACTGCTTTAAAGTTTCATCGACTTCTGCCTGTTTTAATTGCTGACCCGTCGCACTCCCTTCTTCCAAGCCTTGCTGTTTTCCGCTTTCCAGCCCTTCCTGATGCCCTTTGTCAAAGCCTTCTTTATGACCTGCGGCACTCCCTTCACTTTTACCCTGATCAAAGCCTTCTTGATAGGCATCTTTACGAATTTTTTCTAAATCCGCGGCGGTAAGCGGCTTAATCTTCATCTCAACCGTTGAGACCCGCGTTCGCACTATGTCATTACCCCCCATTTCCATGGAGGGTAATTCCCATCGCTCATAGGCTGTAAGTTCAGCCGCTGGAATACGCTTACTTTTTTTATCAGTCACACAGAACCTCATAACGGCTCATGATTAAATCATCTCTTCGCCAGAGCCACCCAAGGATATTTCACCAGCATCAGCCATACGACGAGCAATGGTAAGAATATCTTTTTGTGAGCCTTCAACTTCACTGACCTTAACAGGCCCTTTGGCCTCAAGGTCATCCCGCAATAGCTCTGCCGCTCGCTTAGACATATTCTTGAATATCTTTTCTTTCATTTCTTCATCAGAACCCTTAAGGGCAATGATCAATACATCCGAAGAGACTTCACGAAGCAAGGCTTGTATACCACGATCATCAACTTCTTTAAGGTTATCAAATACAAACATTAAGTCTTCAATCTCACCACCTAAATCAGCATCGGCCTCTTTGATGCTATCCATCAATTCACCTTCAAGCGTACTGTCGAAGAAGTTCATGATGTCTGCGGCACGTTTAACGCCCCCGATTTTACTGGTTTTAGTAGATGAGCTACCTGAAAACTGTTTTTCTAGAATAGCATTTAATTCTTGTAGTGCCTGGGGATGAACGGAATCGAGAGCCGCGACACGCATAACAATATCAAGACGGACTTTTTCATCAAAATTGGAAAGGATTTCTGCGGCCTGGTCTGGGTCAAGATAGGAGATAACAATGGCTTGTATTTGAGGGTGCTCGTAGCGAATAATATCGGAAACTGCTCGTGCATCCATCCACTTCAAAGTATCAAGTCCGGTTGTATTACCACCAATAAGAATACGGTCAATTAAACTAGAGGCTTTATCTTCACCCAAGGCCTGAGTCAGCATGGTACGAATATAATCATCAGCACCAATCCCCATTCCGGTTTGATCACCAACTGCTTCAAGAAACTGCCCGGTAACTGCTTCTACCTGCTCTTGAGTAACATCTGCCAACTGAGTCATGGCGGTACCTACACGCTGTACTTCTTTTGGCCCCATATGCTTAAGTATTTGTGCTGCATCGGCTTCACCCAGAGACATTAATAGCACAGCAGCCGCATCTACACGGCCAATTTTGGCTACTTTTTTCTCTGCCCCACCAGCCTGCTCATCAGTCATCTGCATTTACCCATTGTCTTACTACTTGTGCCACTCTTGCAGGGTCTTCTACTACAAGTCCTTTGAGGGCATTTAGTTGTTTATCATACCCCTCTGAAGCACCAGGTAAAAGAAATTCATCAGTAGAGCTGAGTGTTACTTTTCCTTCAGGTGAACCATCACCTAGTTGATCTAGCTCAGCCAAGCCATCTTCATCACCCGCCAAGGCTAGTTCTTTGGCATTCTGACCACTTTGGGCAAGACTCTTAAGTGTTGGACGAACTAAGCCAAGCACTAAAATCAACAAGACAATACCCGCCATCACAGGCTTCACAAAGTCGAGTAACCACTGTTGCTGCCATAGTGGTTTTTCTTCAAAAGGAACAATTTCTTCTGCTGCAAAAGGAGTATTAATCACATTAACACTATCGCCTCTTGAAGCAGAATAGCCTACGGCACTTCTAACTAGCAAGGTAAGGCGTTGTAATTCATTTTCAGTCCAGGGCACAAAACTAACATCACCGGTTGCAGGATCTATTTTACGAATATCGTCAATAGCTACAGCAACGGTCAGGCGCTTAATAGTTCCTTGCTGATGTTTAGTGTAGCTGACTGTTCTATCAACTTCATAGTTCCGCGTTGTTTGTTTACGTAAGTCAGACATCCCTCCTGCCTCGCCCTCTGCACCGGCACCTGCCACTTCAGGTACCGTAGCCGCACCAGGAGGCTGATTTGATAATGCACCGGGAATACCTCCCTGAGCACCCGCAACACGTTGTTCATCTAGCGTTTGCTCGCTGCGAATGGCTTGCATGTCAGGGTTATATATTTCTTCTGCCTGCTCGATGGCCGTGAAATCTACGTCAGCAGTCACCTCTGACCTGAAACGACCACTACCCAAAATGGGCTCAAGAATACTGGAAACCCGGCCATTAAGAACTTTTTCCATTTTTCTTGAGTATTCAAACTCTCTTAACGCCACGCGGTCTTCTACGTTTTCGTCATTTCGAGATAGCAAGTTACCCTTTTGATCAACAACGGTAACGTCTTCTTTATTCATTTCAGGCACACTACCTGCGACCAAATTCACAACTGACTCAACTTGACCTTTTGCTAATGGTCGACCGGTAAACACCTCTAAAAAAACAGATGCCGTTGGTTTTCTTACATCCCTAACAAAAACCGAACGTTTTGGGATAGCTAAATGCACCCGCGCGCTTCTAACATTCCTCAAGCTTGAAATTGTTTTAGCCAGCTCACCTTCCAAACCTCTTTTAAAGCGAGTGCTTTCCATAAACTGACTGGTACCCAGGCCTTGTTCCTGGTCCAACAGCTCATAACCCAGTGGCTTATCTTCAGTAATGCCTGCTGCGGCTAACTTCAACCGTGCTTTGTGAACCTCACTGGTTTCAACCAAAAGAACCCCGGATGCAGGGTCAATATTATAAGCTATATCATTTTGATTAAGGATGTCAGCGACCTCGCCAATATCCATGTTGTTGAGGTTACTCATCACGGGTTGGTAGTTCGGCTCCTGCGCCCATAAAACCACCGACAAACCTAATGCAACACTTGCGGCTAAACCAATCATTAAGCCAACCTGACGCATCAAGTTAAGCTTATTGAAGCCCATGAACATTTCATTATCAGGCTCAGATGAAACGGTATTAGCTAATGCTGTACCCGCTTCAGGTAGATCACTGTTAGTTGCTACAGGAACACTCGCCATGATTTTTACCTATTATCTTTGTTTCGAACATCATTTTGTTTTTAACTACTTGCTTGTATATCAAATCCGCCATTAAATAGGCATCTTCATTATATCTTCGTAAGCTTGAACCACTTTATTTCTAACCTGAGTTAAAGCCTGAAATGAAACGGTGGCTTTTTGCGCCTGAATCATTACCCGTGTTATATCAACCGTAGGGTCTCCTTGCTCATACGCTGTTTTAAGGGCGCTTGATTTTTGCTGAGTTTCATTAACGCCATCTACTGCGCGAGAAAGCAAAGAACCAAAATCAGGCGTACCATTTGTTGGCTTTACTGAAGTAACGCTAGTAGATGGTGAAGGCTCCCGAAGCTCTTCCGGACGCTGAACCTGCGCTTTCAAATTGCGCATATTTGCCAACACCTGATTAATATCAGCTCTGCCTGTAATTTGACCTATACCAGACATGCTTACCTCCTCTCTTTACCAACTCGTCAACTTTTTGTCAGTTTCTCGTCTTACAGAAACTTTATACCCTTCTATACGTTAATTAATGCACGAAGCAGGCCAATTAAGATATTTACAAAGAAAGAGGAATACAGACACAAAAAAAGGGAGCATAAGCTCCCCAGACTGAAACAGTTTTAAAGATTTAAGCAGCAGATAACTCTGCATCCAGGTCGATACCACAATCTCTCATTCTGGCTAATTTATAACGAAGCGTTCTTGGGCTGATCCCCAGCTTTTCTGCTGTCTGCTTTTTACGGCCATTTTCTTTTCGAAGCATATCGATAATAAGTTGAAACTCTCGCTGCCTAAGATCTTGCCCTAGCACGCTAGCCCCATCTATACCTGCAGATTCAGCACCCTCTACGGACAAACTGGCTGACTCATGATCAACTGGGTAAGTAACAGAAACGGAGGAAAAATCAGGCGAAGGCAATTGACCAACAAATCCTTGTTCGCCATTAAGATCAAGACACAGGTCTGCACTCGATATGATATTTCCCTGCTGCAAAATAAGTGCTCGTTGAATGGCATTATCCAACTCTCTCACATTACCCGGCCATGAATAAGTCTGCATGACCGTTTTGGCAGAGTAATCCAGAGTAACGCAAGGCAACTTCATTTTGCTGATATGATCATTTAACAATCTTTCAGCCAAAGGCACTATATCCAAAGGCCTTTCTCTTAATGGCCTCCATTGCATAGGAAACACACTTAGACGGTAGTAAAGATCCTCTCTAAAGCGCCCTTCACTCACATACTCTTTTAAATCTCTATTCGTTGTCGCAAGCACTCTAACATCAAGAGAAATTGTTTTTCTTCCCCCTACCCGTTCCACTTCTCGCTCTTGAATAACTCGTAATAACTTTGCTTGCAGACCAATATCCATTTCAGAAATTTCATCTAACAGTATTGTTCCACCGTTAGCTTGCTCAAACTTTCCTGGCGCACTAGTGTAAGCGCCGGTATAAGCCCCTTTCTCATGGCCAAACAAAATAGCTTCCAGCATATTTTCCGGTATAGCCGCGCAATTAAGTGCGATGAATGGCTTATTCTTTCTAGGTGAATGTGCATGTATATATCGCGCCAACACCTCTTTACCTGTACCACTCTCCCCTGAGATCATAACAGTAGAGTCTGATGTCGCCACCTTTCTAGCCAACTGGAACAACTGACGACTAAAAGGATCTTCAGCCACTGGCTGCCCTTCTTTAGAAGTATTCACATCACCTAGCACTCTTTTTACCGAGTCAATTAAAACACTAGGCTCAAAAGGCTTAACAATATAATCTACAGCGCCAGACTGCATTGCCGATACAGCGTCACTTATTTGACCATAAGCGGTAATCAACATAGCCGGTACACCGGGAAACTGACGGTGTATATGGTTAAGCAACTCATGGCCATTCATACCCGGCATATTTACATCACTAACAACCAAGTCGACCAAGCGCTTTTCTAGCAAGGGTATTGCAGCCTCTGCACAATCGGCAGTAATACATTCGTAATCTGCAATTTCTAAGGTGGTCGCTAATGCTTCTCTTAACTCGCGATCATCTTCTACAATAAGTATCGTTGTCTTAGTCATTTCAACTCTCCGCTATACATGAACAGGCAGCGTAATAACCGCTTTAGCCCCGCCATCATTAGACGTTATGTAAAATTTCCCGTGATGCGCTTTAATTACAGCTTGCACCACTGCCAGGCCAAGGCCTGTACCATGAGATTTAGTGGTATAAAAAGCATCCATAATTTTATTTTTTTGTGAAGACGAAAAACCGGGACCATTATCATAGACCTCGATATTTACGAAACCCTCTCCTGGCGACACCACTTTTACTTTTAACTTCGCACCATCAGGCATTGCTTCAAGACTGTTGTTAATTAAATTCAAACAAGCACCAATTAAGGTATCTCTATTACATAGCAGTGACACGTTTCTGGATGAGTCTTCCCATTCAACATAAGCATTAGCATTGCTGATTGGAGTATCAGCAGCCTGTTTAAGCTGATCAAATAATTCTGAAGCTGACACTCGTTCTGCTAAACGTGTTTCACCTTTAGCAAAAACAAGCATATCTCTAATTTGGTGTTCCAAGTGCGTAAGTCGTGACATCACTTTGTCAGCGCACTTCTGTCTCATCTCATCACTAATATCTGCTTGAGTAAGGTGCCCTGTATAGAGCATTGCAGTAGATAGAGGTGTTCTTATTTGATGAGCTAAAGAGGCAACCATACGACCTAGTGATGACAGACGCTCAGTCCGACTAACTTTAGCTTGCAACTCTCTTGTTTCTGTCAGGTCAGTTAACAATACCAACTGACCTGGACCCTCTGACATTGACCGTGTTTCTATTCGCACCCGGCGACCATCTTTCAATGACACCTCATGCCCATCATCATGTCTTGGAGCAAAACAACGCTTAATAATATTAAGCCAACTCTCACCCTCAAGCGGCTCACCTAATAAGCCTGTTGCAGCGGGGTTGCATTCACTCACCACACCTTGACCATCTAACAATACAACACCAGCAGGAAGCACATCTAATAAGGTTGAAAGCCTGTCGGCTATTCGCTCCTTCTCTTCAAGCTCGTTACGGCGCTGCTCTACCTCTGTCGTTAGCTCACCATTAAGCTGGCTTACTCTTTTCTCAAGGGTTCTATAAGAATCTGTTAATTGCACAGACATACGGCTAAACAGCTCTAAAGCTTGCTCAACAGGTGCTTCTTCACTGGTATCAGGCAACTCAGCCCCAGAAAACTCTGTTTTCGAAAACAAAGCATCTATATCGTCAATATCACTAAGCGTCTCTACGATATGTCCTTTCGGAATACCTGCGACATTAGCTAACATAATAGGTTCCTGATAATTCATGCTGCTCCCCTTTCGTACGTCATGTTCAGACACAACCACTAAGAAAACTTATTTTTATTTAGACTGATGACAAATCGTCGTCAATTCGGATATATAAGAGATATAGCATATTGTGTGCCACACAATAAATATTCTTTATTTTCAATGCGATAGAGGTAACACAAAAAACAGGGAGTCAATATTATGGCGCTAGAATTTGAGATAACACTAGAGTGAAAGGAGAAACATTACTCAGCAGAACGGTCTATTCAACTGAGTAATTGCAAGAGACTTATTCATCATCTTTATTGTTTAAACCGTACTTCCTAACCTTTTCGACCAAGGTCGTCCTTCTTATACGAAGCTTTTCTGCTGCCCTGGCAACCACACCAGAAGACTCATCAAGCGCTTGCTGAATTAAGGTTTTCTCCAGGTTGGCCAAGTAGTCTTTTAAATCAACCCCATTAACAGGAAGCAAAGCAGGCGCATCACTACCCAAAGCAACCGGAGGAGCCGGCATACCCCCATCGGCAATAGTGAAGTCTTCATCACTATCTTCAATATGGCGATATTTATTAGGCAACTCGTTCACACCAATAACATCATAGGGATGTGTAATAGAAAGCCGCTCAACAAGATTGGCCAACTCTCTTACGTTGCCAGGCCACTCATGTCGACACAAACTCATAATAGCAGCTGAATTAAAGCGT
>Ga0105351_1000658_pt1 | contig 16227 bp, 2 predicted proteins | sample EN4Hudsemesocosm_FD_83662 | JGI IMG/M metagenome (GOLD analysis project Ga0105351, IMG submission 83662) | Methane-oxidizing microbial communities from mesocosms in the Hudson Canyon - EN4B Hudson Canyon | ecosystem: Environmental > Aquatic > Marine > Cold seeps | place: Hudson Canyon | collected... | reverse complement strand
CTGAATATGGGTGCGGTTACCTTGTGCATCATATTGATAGCTTGTTTTGTTACCGCGCCCATCTATATATTGGCTTACATAATTAAAAACGGACTCATACTCATAAAACTCTTGAATAAATGCCTGGTCCCCGGCTGGTATATGAGCGCCAGGTAAAGTCCTTTTTATACGCAGATTACCACGACTACGCGGGCTGGCATCAGGATTGATATCGAGTTCGTATACATTTTCAGTAATATTGCCATTAGGGTAGATCACCTTTGTAACCAAAGAATCTGCGTTGTATTGATAACGAGTTTCAAAAAAATCCGGATCCGAGTTTCTAAGCTTGTTTTTGGATCTATTACTAATTTCTGCTGTAGCCAGCTCGGGATCAGCTCTTCCGGTATATTCGCGTAAAATGACATTACGGTTATTGTCATCCCAGAAATACTCTGTCACATTACCCACTCTGTCATTGACGATAGTCTTCATGGCCGCCTGTTCATTTGAAATCGTGGGGAATTGTGGCACATAAACTAAATCAACAATATTACCTCCCCAAATCTGGCGTACCACTCGATCATAATTCATATGTGCAGGATCAGTTTCATCAGAATAAATATTAATTAGATAGGCACCCGTGCCAAAAGTAGGGTCGTTTGGATCATTGCGTCGGCCATCCGTAATACTTATTAAATTATGATTTAGACGTGGATCAGAAAAACCCTTTGAATAAGTATATGAAGTGGTCTTACCATTGGGAAAGTCATTAGCATTTGGCGTGTCAGTCACCGTAGGCGTGGTGACACTTTTAAGGTCACCTTTATTCCCGCCACTCTCACCCTCTTGATAATATTGGTATTGTACGATACGGTCTGAAAAATCAATCACGCGCTCAATCAATCCATCGGCATCGTAACTAATCATAATAGTCCGATCCAAGGTATCGGTAACAATGACTAACTGCCCTAATGCATTGTAAGTAAACCTTAAGTTATTTCCATTACGATCAGTAATTGCTGATATTTTTCCTGCGACAGGACTACCATCCAACGGTAGAAAGTCCCATTGACCCGTATCATCGAAAATCAAACTATAGCTCTGATCAGCATTAATAAGCAGATTTCTAAAAAACTCCTCTCTACCCCAGCTGCCATCTGCCTTTTTTAGATACACATCATGCCGGGCATTACCGTTATGCAACACCAAGTCATCATTAAAAGCTTCAATAAAAATATTGTATGAGTAATCCCAGGCATTACCCTGCGCCGTATTTTTGCCAATTTTTGAACGGTAAAACCTTTGCCAGGTAAAATCTAAACCACGGCCTTTAATTTTCAGGTCTGTTTGTGATTCATACATTTCGCCAGAGAACAAATAGACGGGGTCTGAGGCATTGGGTTTAGGTTCTGGTTTAGGATGAGATTCTGGTTTATGTTTTGGCTGTGCCTGTGGGGTTGTTGATGATGGATTACTATCATCACCCTGTTTTTCATCTGGATCATCTTCCTTAGGGTCTTTTGGCTCCGGGTTAGGAGGAAAAAATTCTGGTGGAAAAATCAAAGGACCAAAAATCCATACGCCCGGCCACCAGCCATGCCATCCAGGTGCCACAATTCCAGTCCCGGGATCAGAACAAACAAGACTACCATCTTCATTCACCGTCATACCACCGACAATTTCAAAGCGTCCAGTATCATGATTAAAACTCCATAATGCAGAGGCATCTCCGGGAGCCAGAACTTCACCCGTATCTGGGTTGGGTAAATTAGGAAAACATACTGCTACTGGTATATCAAAATTTGTTGCGCCATCTGTCTGTACAGTAATGACCATAGGAAACTTGAGTTCAGCTGGCAATTCTCCTGGTAATCTGTCTGGAGCGACAGGTGATATACCAACCATACCTCCCGTTGTACCATCATCAGCAAAAAGTGAGCCAGCGGGTACAGTGATGCTGACACCGGCAAACTCTGGAAAATCTTGTAACACAGAAGGAGCAAAAGTAATTGCCGTATCTTCTGTATCACTCACAGCTTGCAAGGTTTCCGGCTGAATCAAAGGTAAATGAATATTGGCCAGGTTGGTTTCTTCACCCGCTACCGATTCCCAGGATTTACCGACGAAAGGGTAATAAGCACCAGCTGGCACACCATTAGTCGCCGCTCGGCCATCGATATGCACAAAAAACACACCCGCTGGCGCATCTTCCAGGCGGAAATTACCTAGTGCATCAGTCGTTGTATTTAGCGTATTCTCCAAACCATCGACTGTAATCTTTACGCCTTCCAACGGCACGTTAACCGAATTACCTGAATCACCCGGCACTAGCTCCGAAGCAAATACCCGTCCACAGACTGTCGTTCCAGGTACACTGGTTAACGTCAAGGTATCAAAATCAATAAATGTTGTGCCACCAGGCTGCTTATCTTTATCTGCATCAACTGCCTGGCCGTTTTCATCCAGCAAAGTATCGCCAATTAAAGTCACTCGTATACGCGAACTGGCTGGTAACGATATGCTATAAAACAGTGTGGCTGTTTTGCGGTCAGATGACAAATGGATATTTGTTGCTAACCGTTGGCCGCCGAATTCGGCAAATAAGACAGTGTCATTGACAACCGTGTTAGTTGCCAAAGGTCGAGTAAACCTTATAATAGTTTCTCGGGTAACCGCGACCTCACTTTCTCCATGGGCAGGCGAGCTTTGTATGCGAGTTAAATCATCACCCGGTTGCGGCGGTACGCTATCAGGGTCGTTTGCATCACTGCCAGCAGCAATTTCTTCTCCATCATTGATACCGTCTCCATCACTATCTGCTTTAAGCGGATCGGTTTTGTGTAAATTGATTTCGTTGGTATCACTAATGCCGTCTCCATCGGTATCGATTAGCAGAGGATCCGTGCCCCTGGTGATTTCTTCACCATCATCTAAGCCATCCCCATCAGTATCTGCTAAATTTGGGTTAGTACCTAATATCTCCTCAACCGCATCATTGATACCATCTCTATCGATATCTTGTGGATTAAACAAGGTTCCTTTATGAACATGTACTTGATATGACTTGCCGGTTTCTATGGGAAAATCAGCACCTACAATTTTACCTTCGTGATCATATACTGTGGTCAACCAACGGCCTGTTAATGCATCAAAAGACTGAAATGTAGCAATCGTTTCAACATCACCTAATTTTGCGAGTAAATTTGATGATGTTTCATTAGCCGCAGCACAAGAAAATGTAACGAGATTAACACCAGGCTGTAGATCTAATTCAGGGCATTCCGTATCAATATTAAATTCAATCGATACAGGACTTTTTGCAAAAACCATCCAGCCTTCACCATTAATCAATAACTGGTCACAGGCATCCCCTTGAATAGCACCAAACGGATCAAATTCACAACGTTCTGTTTGTTGGGTTTGTGGATTAATACGTTCTACACGCGTTATTTTATCTGGCCCGCCCAATTGTTCCATTAATTCAAGAATAGAAACTGACTGATTAAGATCTATGCTTAATCCTAGTAGATTTAGACCAGGAGATAATTTAATAACCGCGCTTTGAGGAACAGCATGAAGGTTTGCTAACGATAAAAAAAGTAGTAGAAAAAGTAGAGTTTGAAGTGTATAGCGCGGTCTGACAAACAAGAACAGACAGCGATTTGACATAGTTTTATTTGAAAACATAAGCTGTACTACCCCGTATGATCTTGACGTAGATCAAAATCGGTAGCTCGGCCTTCCGCTTAAGGAACCGTAACTTTCCGCCCCTGTCTCACGGCAGGTATGGCTTTGTTATTATTTTCTCAATTGACACTCAAGCCTAGTAGACTAAATTGAAATCAAATCAACCGTTTAAGCAACCCTACTTTATTTGAAATATAAAAGCAATATTTTTAACTTAATTCATCCACCCTAGCTTTATAAACATTACTTTCCGAACCCCGGCACCCCAAGTGCTATAGTGCGTAATAGCCTGTAGAGGCGCTCTATACTCGCTTGTAATGTTTATAATTTTACCCTCCAGTAATAACCCAACTAATAATTGTTTTAAAAGTTTTCGCCGAACATGCTAAGCCGTTAGTATTCCGTATAGCACATCAGTCAACTGAAAAAATCCTGACATATTTTCGATTTCACTAACACACCCCCCTTAACCCGTAGGTTGGACGAGCGCCAGCGTTATCCGACATTACTAACATTTTTATAAACTCACCTACTCACAACCAGGCAAGGTAACTAATTGCTGAATAGTAGAATTTATAATTAAGCCATCCGTCGCCAATATGGAAAAATCATTCCCCCTCGCCAGAGCACTTACTTCATCCCAACTACAACTTTCAAACCGACCATTAGTGCGGTTAAATTTATGGATATTGCTCACACCATTGTTTATAAGATTAATCAATGAAAAACAACTAAAATCCACTGGCGGTGCGGGGTGTCCTATATAATTTGGCCCAGGGTTTAAAAACCATACGGGGCATGATACTTCACCATTAAGTTGTATACTTTGCTGCTGTATCATTTGTATATTAAGTGCATCACCCGCGATAATTTCAAAGTCTGTACCACTGCCATATTCGCATCGATCAATTTGCCTTGTTTCTGTATTGTATCGACTGATAGAGGCGATAACACTGGCATCCCCTATACTATTTAACAGCCCTAAACAGCTATTATGCTGCTGAGCAATTTGCACAGGATAAGTAAAGAGGTTAAAGCCTGGCTCTAAGTTAACAATATAGTTTTTTACATTAGATAGCGCATCATTAACAATAATGAGCGCAGTTCGTTTCGTTGTTAAAATCCCATCGCTTGCCGTGTATTCAATTGGGTAACTGCCAGCTTGGTCAAAACCAGGAGTCCAGCTAAAAATACCCACACCATCTCCCCTATCGGTAAAACTTGCACCTGTAGGTAAATTATTAGCACTAAGGGCCGGGATATTGCCATCTTGATCACTGGCTTCAACAATAAAACCAATTTGTTTACCTTCATCAACTGTTCTATCAGGTATGAACTGCATAACAGGCGCATGTGGTACAGCAGGAAAATCATCCATTACCAGGGTATATTTCCCCTTGCTGTTTTGATCAAACAGATTAATAAAATAGCTCCAGCTATTATCTGGCTGACGTGTTTTTGATAACCAGTAATTTGCTTTATTAAGTATTTTTCCATCATGTCTTATAACACGAATAATATCTTTATTTTCGGATTGAGGATCAGGTAACTGAACATAAAGAAAACCATCAGTAACAGGTGCCGTTACACTATAGGAATGTTGAGCACCCTCTTGCCCCACACTACTTAATGTAGACAAGCCAGATTGATTGTTTACCACTGTATCTAAAGTATTGGATTCATACACCCTGTAGATATCACCATCTCTTGCAAAGAAATCCTCTATTCCATCACGTCCAGGCAAATCGACTAAAACATCATGAATTAGCTCATGCGTATTGACCGCTTCTAATAGAGAGGTAAGCTCTCCACCTAGCTCATCCGAATGGGAAAACTCTGCCGTAAACTCTACAAACTCACCCGATAAGGTTGTTTCCATCTGCCATCTGCCCATTTTTGCAGATTGCGCCGGTATATCGTCAAAATCTATTAATAAAGTAGGTGCAATAGACTCGTTATCAACAAAACTACTGGTAATTTTAAAATCAATCAATAAACCTAATTCGTTTTCAATTATTTTAGGCTGGCTGGAATTAATTTTTAAATCACGCGCAATGCTTTCTCCATTATTTGAAACTCTAACACCTAAAGTAAAAGGAACTGGGGGTTCTATTTGTGTAGTAAATGCATCATCTGCATACACATCTTTAGGTAAAAAATAATCCAGAGTTAATAATGGGGTTGGTTTAACATAAATAAAATCCGGAGTAATTTCGGTTATTTTAGCCACGCCATTTAATGTATAGCTCAAAGTGGCACCAACAAAATATAACTTTCCTGTTGATAATTGTCCTGCTGACCCTGGCGCTGGAATAATTAACCAATGAATATCAGCACTGGACTTTGGTAGAACGACACCACTCCCTGAAATATTATCAATACCAGTCAAGCTGTCTTGTTTAATAAAAAAAGCGGCGGTAGTATTCTCTGGATCAGCACTCGCAACAACTGGATCACCATTTTCATCACTGAATTTAATATCTATTCGTACATCTTCTACAGAAAAGATATCCACACCATTATTGATACGCATATGCGCATCAAAAGCCTGGCGCTCTAATGTTAATTCCTGTTTAATTTCGATCGTCACTTCGGCACAGAAGGATTCTTCTGCAAAAGCACGTCCAGAAAATACTGTTACCAGAAGTGCAATTACAATTAGCCTGGACAGTTTTTTAAAAATTGCAGACAAGAGCTGATAGCTGCTCTTAAATATAAAATGACTTGTTAAATGGTTAGTCTGCATATAATTTTTCATAATCCTACTTCCGACATTAGTCTTAATTTTTTTGTTAACTTGGTTCCTGCGGGAACTCACGCAAGGACTCATCTTTACCCAACAATAGTTTAAATAGCCCTTCTTCTAGCAATAAGGCCAATTGTAGGTTGTGGGTGAGGTACGAACCCCAACAACATTCCAAGTAACCTTATACCAAAAAAATATTACCCACATATCACAAAGTAATATTTCATTCTTCTTTGCATCAAAAAATGTTGGGGTTCGTCTCTCACCCCAACCTACCAAGTTCATCTTGGCACCCAAAATATTGGAACTCCTCCCTCTCCCCAACCTACCTGATTATATTGTTTTGCAGCAGCAGCAACATCATCATGGTATGTTTTTGATTCACACACACCATCAGCATCATGATCCAAAACATCTACACCTAATAATTTCAGACCACTATTTACAGTCTCAAGCCTAACTGCGACAACATAAGCAATTGGTATTGTTGGTATATTAACAAGCCAATCAGGAAGTCCCGCTCCAGTTGCCAAGTCAACCCAATTATCATGGAGATAACCAGTGGTATGCAAAGCTGGTACATAGTCATCTAGAAAACCTCCTATCGTTCCTTTTCCTTCAGGAACGATAGTATCCTTTCTACCAACTTTATAAGGATGATCTATAGGCCTAAACCAATACAACCCTAATGGATCAATTAAACTAACAGGGTTTCCTTTAACATACTCATAAACATTCAACCCACCATCTAAACCTAGAGGGTCAAAAGTAATATACCTACCAACATTAGAATCATAATATCGATAATAGTTATAAAACAAGCCTGTTTCCCCATCCAAATACTGCCCTGGAAAGCGTAAATTATTCTCGATACCTTCCAGAACAACTTGAGTTTCACCAAATGCCTTAGATTTAGCACTCCAAACTTTAATTCCATTAGAGTCGACTAACAGTTGTGAAGTCCCTAAATGATCATTCTGATACCAATAATAATTCTCGCCAACCTTTTGAAATACAGGATTACTAGTCCATAAAGAATTAGGTTGATAACCGTAGCTTTTGCTCAAAGTACCTTGTGAATCAAACTCTCCAATTAAGCCCTCATCCGCATAAGCAAAGTTTGTTCGCACCCCATTCACTTGTTTCCATAAACGCCGACCAAAAGGATCATAATAATATTCAGCTACTAAAGATGTGTCATCTTGCTCAACGCGTACTAGACGGTTATTTATATCGTAGAAAAAATGTTGTGTATTAGTCGTTGAAGTTTCAGTAACTCTATTACCATTAGCATCATATGCAAAAGTTTTATCAGCATAACTTGTCAACTGATTATTAAGGTCATAATCCCATTCACCGACTATGCCTTCAGAGGTTTTTCTATTTCCTAAAGCATCATAAGTATATGCTTCATCAGCAATAATAGGATTAGTCGCTTCAGTTAGTTGATCCAGTTGATTATATTGATATTGGTAATCACCTTGCTCAGTATATTTATCAATAACATTACCTACTGGCGAGCGTTGATAACGATAATCAATCAATGTTGATTGAACAGGGTCTTTACTCTTAATACTGGTAACTCGCTGTAAAGCATCGTATCCATAATCAACTGTCGTACCACCAGGTATTGTTTTCCCTGAAGGACGGTTCCATTGATAATTGTTATAACTAACACGCTGCCCATCTGGCAATTCAATCGCCACCAAACGCTTTGCATCATCATAAATATAGAAATACCTTATCCCATCAGACCCAGTAAAACTCTCTTTTAAGCCATTGGCATAATAGCTATAGGTATTATTAAGGATAAACACTCCATAATTAACCGAAGCAGCAATTTGACGACCCAAGGCATCATAACTATAACTCCCTGAACTGATACCATCGGTATACCCAGTTAATCGACCCAATTTATCATAGCTGTACTCTATCGTTTTTACGGGTGTAATGTGATCATCAACTGAAAAATATGTTTCTTGTTGTAGATAATTAAGTGAACTGTATTGGTAACGAACTAATTGTCCCTTAGCATCTTCCACTGAGAGCAAATTACCAACCCCGTCATAATCATAATTAGTCGCCCCCCCCATTGGACGAGTTTTACTAATTACTTGATCATTAGTGTTGTATTCGAAATAACTAACACCACCATTAGGATCAGTTAAAGCAATCAAATTATCACGATCATTGTATGCATAAGTAGTCACACCATTGGCAGGATCTTGCATTTCTATCAAGCGATTTAATGAGTCATGTTTATAGCTTGTTTGCCGCCCTTCTACATCAGTTGAGCTAACAATATTTCCAGCAATATCATATTCCTGAGAGGCACTGTACTCTGTCGTTTCATTTAATTGATCCGCTTTACGAATATTACGCTGTAAACGATCATAATATAAACGTCTTGAATAGCTTGGGTAATCAATCTGAACAGGTGTTGACGAATTAGCAAAGCTAGTATTACTAGCATCATACTGATAATGTGTTTGAAAACCACTTTCTTTTGTACCAACAGTAGTGGTAAGTAAACGTTGTTCATTATCGTAATTATTACTTACACTTAAGCCAGTTTCATCAGTAAATAACACAGGAAGTCCATCGCTGTTATAACTGATTGATTTAAACTGGTTCAAAGGATCAGTGCTACGAATAATTTGATTACGCTGGTTATAAGCTAACTCAAAACGTTGATTGTCGATATTTACAACAGCAAGCAGATTACTCATAGCGTCATAAGTAAAACTCGTTTTATTACCTTCTGGATCTAATTTTTCAGTGACTTGACCATTAGCGTTATAAGAAAAAGTCCACTCATAACCTCGTGCATCTTTAATACGCAGAGGATTACCCATCACATCATATGTAATAAACTCAGTTAGATTTCCTTTTGGATCACTAATGGTCGCGATATTACCATTGCCATCATAAGTAAATTCAGTTACTGACTCTAATGTGTTTGCATCTGCCTCTAGAGTTATTTTAATCAATTGATTATCAATATCATAAGCATAACTGGCAGCCCGTTCTGAACTTGTTTCCACTGCATCAACTTTACTTAACAAGTTACCTTGATCGTCATAGCTATAATGACTAATAACCCCAAGTTGATTCACTTTTTGTTTGAGTTGATGAAATCGATTTTCGTATTGAAAAGAAACATCTGAACCATCAGGATAAACGATCCTAGTTATTTTTTCCCATTCATCCCGAGTGACACGCGTTACATTACCTTTTTCGTCAGTAGTAATGTCTGTACGACCATCTTTTTCCTCAGTACGGATTAACCTTCCATTAACCATAGCTCGAAGAACGTCTCCATTATCGTTAAACCACACTTCAGTTAATTTTCCAGAAGCTGTTTTGATTTGAGCCAAACGTTCTTTTTTTGCTTTATCATAGCCAAATTCAAAATAAGTCGCCCTACCTTCTTCGTTAACGACAGAAGCCACATCGCCATTTACACTATAGGTAATCTCTTCTGCTCTACCTAATGTATCAACCTTACGAACCAACCGATTTTTAGTATCATATTGGTAAATAAATTCGTTATTTAAAACGTCAATAACAGAGACCAGTGAGCCGGAACCATATCTGTATTCAACCCTTCGGGAAGTAGCATCTTGCACCGCCATTAAATTATTGTCAGTATCATATTCAAACCAATAGATTTGATTATCTTTTTGATCCAACATTCCAGATGGTCTGGTTGCATTAATATCTGTATAGACCAGTTGTTGTAAAATGTTTGTTTTATTTCCTAAGGCAATTGAGCGCCCTTTTGTATCATAACGCTCCCAGTTACCGCTGGTATCTTCCCAGAGAAACTCATTCTGCTCACGAACAATACTAAACTCCTCATTACGGAACGCGTTGTCAGAACCAAAAACACTGGCATTATAAATAACCCCTCCCCTGTCGATGGTAAGGACTAGCCCAGTCAATGAATCATGCGTTAATTTCAAGCGAGTTCTTTCATGTTCCCAATACCAATTATTATCATAAAATAGGCGTTTAATACTTGCAAAACCACTAAGTACCTTGACTCGCATATCTTCAACTTGATCCTGGTACTCGCGTAAAACACCGTGAACAGAACTTCCTGTGGGGTATTCAACTAAATGTTCCAAGCAATCGAGAGATTCTTTAGGTTTCGCAGAAGGTAAACACTCCTTGTCTCCTAAAGGATTGGATGCAGGTCGAATCGCTGGCTCATAATTAGAACCAATATCTTTTAATAACAGATAAACACCTTTGCTAAACCCATCCACAAAGTTGTCAACAATATTTGTAAGCGCATTGTTTGGAACGAATAAAAACTGTTCATTTAAAGTACAATACCGGCGGGTATAATATAAGAAATGATGAACAGCACTTCTCCGCCATTCCCCATTGATACACTTATAAATATATTTAACTCTAAAAACCATCTTTTCAATTATACAATCCCCTGCCCCAGAGCCCCCATCACTACCTTGTTCCAGTGTCTTCAGTGCTACAACCCGATAAGGAATTGTCACCCTTTCTTTTGCGTCAAGAATCGTCGGCAAACCCCCTAATATTTCCACCCTAAAAGCATCGCTTTGTGGAACTTGAAATTGCAGCGCTTCTGCTTTTATCAGGCCATAGTTAGTCATAGTGAACTCACCATAAAAAACCTCACCCGCTTGCATATCAGGTAAATTAATAGATGCCGGTTCCATAACAACTACAGGTGCAGGGACATCTGTTTCAAAAACAGAATTTAAAGTGACTTCATACTTATCCTGCAATGCCACTTCAGTAACACTCCATTCAACAGTAACCAGGTCATAATCTAAAAAGACCTCTTGCTCTGTCGTGATGCCTGGCTTAATGAGCAATCGCCCGATCACTTCCTGGTGATTAGCTGCTTTCGCTTTAAATTTATAACGTCCTGCGGGAAGGTCATTAAACGCAACCTCTCCAATAGCATCACTGGTGAGTGTTTGATCAATATCAGGTACCAATTCATTTTGAATTCGTATTTCAGCATTGGACAAGCCTAAAACAGGGTTACCATTGGTATCTAATGATTCAGTATAAATATCAGAAAGATGAAATTTAACATTGCCAATGCCCGATTGGGTGACAATAACATAAACGTTTACATCAACTGATGCGGCATTATCACTGTTAATTCTTAATTTAAATTCATGCACACCCTCTGAAATACTTGCTGTAGGTATTGTAGTGATATTAACGGGATATGTTCCCCCTATTTCAAGGCTATCTATCTGTGTAGGTGATGAGATAAACGCCCAAGCTGGTGCTGGAGTTCCATCAGGATTTTTCAGTGCCAATTGAATGTTATTTAAACCTGCCAATCCTCTATTTTCTAACGTCAGTGTTTCTGTCGCCGTTCCATCATGTGCTACACCTGTTTCTAGATAACTTGGACTAAAATAAATGACAGGGACCGCTTCACTCAAGTTGTAATCAACTCTGACCTTTGTCAGTGTTTGGTTACCTCCTTCATTACTTTTTACCCCCAAAACCAAAACGCCATTATTTTCAGCCGTGTTATCAGCAAATATGCTGAATATTGCATTACCCGTCTGCCCAGCTTGTAAATCAATAGCGGCAGGTAAAGTCACATTAATACCAGCAGGAAGAACGCCAAGTGGTTGGTCTGCTGCTTCAAAAACCAGTTCAACATGACTTGCGGCAATTCCCGCACCCGCTTTTAATTTAAGCGGAACTTCCTGTTCAAAGTTTTTAGGTATATTTAAATTGATTTGGGAATAATCGGTAAACACACGCCCAATAGTAAACTCACTTTGTATTGGTCTATCTTTCAGATCCGGATGTACCACCGCAACTTGATAATATCCTGATTCACTCGATAAAGGTTTAAACCGATAAGTAAAGTTTCCATCTCGGTCACTCACAACATCGCTTACCCTTTCAAAGCCATTAACAGTAATCACCAGTTTCAAAGGTGCCCAAGAAATAGGACTGTTTGTGTCCGTTGCCAATGCACGACCATTAATAACAATATCTTGTTCACCAAATGAGCTAAGTGGCGAAACAGTACTAATTTCACCTTTATAAGCAACATCGACTAACTTAACTGCGCGGCGAGACTGAACGCCGGAAATCGTAACTTGATCATATTGACCAAGGTGATAATGCAATTGATCAATTTGACTGGAAATATAAACATTATCAGGGGAGGACAATGGAACAGACATATTTACAGACTGCGATGTAAATGTTGAACCCGCTGCAATCCTTATAATCGTTCTACCATCTGCCAAAGTCGTAGCACCTTCAGCCAATGCCTGCCTCAGAGCCTGAGTAGCAAGTACATTGCCATCCAAATCATTCAACTGAAACCGTATTTCATTAGAGTCCGCACCGCCACGACCAATAGCAGTAACAATATCTATCTCTACTGCGCTGTTGTTATGAAGACTAAAACGGACTTGCCCTGTAGCACCTCGGGTAAAATCTGCTGTTAACAAATCTGCAGCCAAAGATCCTTCCCCTACAGTGATAGACGAATTACGGATAATAAGCGCTTTTTCGCCTGTTTCTGCTTCAACTTCCAGGGTACTACCTAATGCGGAAATATCTAATAAATCAGTATATCCTCCAAATATCACAGGTACTATTCGTGTTTCACCTGCAGCCAGCACAAAAGTTTTTGAATGGTGTTGATGATTACCTATATTTGCAATCACACGTATTCCACTCAGTGCCTTATCTCCCTGATTAGTGACTTGATAATCCAGGCGATTCATAATGCCACGTTGCAAACCATTATCGGGTATCTCAATAGCCAACTTAGGCAGTACAACCTCACGTAGCGGGCCCTCCATATTTTCTGCATCAACTTGCGCCACAGCAAAATGACGCTGATTATCGGCAAACCCACTATCAATATAATTTGTCTCGGTTATAGCGGGGTCAGTAAGTTTTATGGCCGTATTTTCAACCAATAAATATACATTATAATTATTGCTAGCGACAGCATTCCAGCTAAGCACAGGAAGCTCCATATCAGTTTGTGTCACCTGTAATGCATTAATAGGTAATAAACTGAAATTTAAATAAACCGAAGCAGCAGGCACAGATTCATTCCCTGCTGAATCGGTTGCAGTCACCGTATAATAATGCGCATTTTCCGATGGAGATTTATCTAAGGCATACGTTTTACTTATTGAATCTACGATAGCTGTTAGGCCCTCAGTACTATCAATAGCAACATCGTTTCGATATAAACGAAAACTCAATACATCACTATCAATAGGAGTCTGCCAATCAGCTCTAATACCTGACCCAGTCAAAACTAACGCCAAAGCTTCCGGTGCATCAGGTGCAGTTGCATCAGTTGTTACTTCAATAATTTCACCGTAGCCACTTATTGCCTGTTGTGCATTAGCACTTCTAACAGAAGCAATTGCATAACGATAAAGACCATCAACTGTCGTTTGATCAACAATTTCTAATGCAGCACCTGTCCGCTGATAAGCCGTTAGTTCAACTTCATCTGGAGCCGCTCGATAAAGCTGGTAATCAACAGCGCCTTCAACCGCTTGCCAATTAAGCTGTACTTGCCCTGCTGGTAATACTTGTGCAGTAAGACCCCCCGGTGTTTCTAAAGGAGGTAAATCACCTTGATAAACTTGTAGACGATTATTCCCTTCAATTGGGATATTTGGATTACCTAAATCATCTGCGGCAAAAACCGAGAGTGCTAACGTTTCAGGTGCATTTAAACCCGCATCAACAGGTAAATCAAAACTAGCCGTCCAAATATTAGCACTGCTATTGCTAAGCTGCAGAGTTTGCAACTCACGTCCTGGTGCAGAAAGTAAATAGCCGAGCTCTGCAATCTGGTTAAGCGGTAATGCTTCATCAAATTCCAATTCAACGTGAACAGTAACAGGTGCTGGATCATTTTTTACTGGATCAGCAGGCGTCACATCAAGACGAATGACTTTAGGGCCATCCGTATCCACTTCTATTATGCTACCGCTGTCAATTTCAGTTCCACGGTTTCCCGCTATATCTCGAGATGAAAACACTGCATAAAAAGTACCCGTATAGCTATCTTCGCTGATATCGAAATAACCTTGATATTCTGTATCACTGGTCTTCGTCAATATGACAGCGACAGGACTGCCAGCATCAGGCGTTACGGTCAAAAAAGGAATCTCAGACAGTAATTCACTTACCTCAACCACAACATTAACTTTTCCCGGTCCCATACGTCCAGTTAGCTCATCAAAAGCACCTTCAGGAGTATAGTTGATTGATACCGCTCTTGGTGGTGTTGCATCAGCAACAGCCATAGCTTGATTAGAGAGCGCACTCCGCGTTCCTGCGGCATTAACAGAAACAATACGGTAATAAAATTGACCGTCGCTAGCAGGAAAATCATCAAATCGAGTGGCTGTAACAACCTGACTATTAACGACAACAGCTTGTGCAATATCAGTAAAAGGAGCCGTCGAACGATAGATAAAATAGCCACTAATATCTTGCTGTACTGCTGCATTCCAGCTAAGACGAATAATGCCTGCTGGCTGAGTACTCGCGACTAAACCTTCTGATGCCTGCGGTATAGACGTATCTAAAGTGACCAGAACGGCTGTACTTAATGGACTTGAGCCGCCTCTATTTTCAGCACTGGCCTGAAAACTATTGCTGCCAGTCTGGATAGGAACAGTGGTAGAGAACTTATTATTAGCATCAAGTAACAAAGGCCCAGCAACAAGCGTATTGTTATTAAATAAACTGACTTGACTCCCTTTCTCTGCACTACCGTTCACCTGCAATTGTGTCTGATTGGTCAAATGACCTGTTTGCGGAGCAGTAATAGTCGGCGCTGATGGAGCAGATAATGCAACACTAAGATTCACAATACTAACCGCCTGATGACCCAAGGTATCAAATGCTGTTATTTCTAGCGCATGAGCACCATCTGTATCATTAACAATATCCCAAAATGCAGAGAAACTATTAGAACCACTACTGTCTGTATAAAATACAGAGCCATCTAATTTAAATTCTACCCGACTGATGCCATTTGGATCATCGGCAATAACACCAAGAACACCAGGACGGGTGATGCTCGCACCCTCTAACAGCGCTTGCCCCTCAAAACTGATCTGACCAATCACAGGATCAGAAGACGGTAGTGCTAATTCATTAGTCAGCATAAATGAAATAACAGCTAAACCACTGTTACCTAAACTGTCACGCAAAATTGTTGAAGCACTGTAACTGTCTTGTGCAAGCTCTGTGGACGCTGTAAATACAAGTTCCTGGCCTGATTGAACCCAATTACCCTGAATAATACCTTGGGCATTACTGGTCAAGCGAGCACTGCTTAAGGCTTGAACAAAATCCACGGTATTATTGGCATCAGCAACTCGCAAACGAACTTCGGTAACAGCACCCACTATAACGGCTGAGTTAGCAGGGACACTACTCAAAATTTTGGGAGCAGTATTATCGCGAATCACAGTAACACTAACACTATCGCTCCGTCTGCCATCAGCATTGACCGCATAAACGGTTAATAAATTAGTCCCTGGTTGTAAATTGATCTCACGACTCCAGCTTAACTGCTCATCAGGCTGAATCACAACAATGCCATTAATGGCTATACCCGTACCAGCAGTTTTACCACCTGAAAGAGCCATTAACTGTTCAGAAACTAGAGATGAAAAAGGATTAATACTAGGTTTTTCTATTACAACATTTCCACCATAAATTCCAATTTCCCCACCATTGCTACTAACTGTTTTTGAGGGGGACAAATCAGCCAAGTGATATACAGG
>Ga0105351_1000645_pt1 | contig 16428 bp, 16 predicted proteins | sample EN4Hudsemesocosm_FD_83662 | JGI IMG/M metagenome (GOLD analysis project Ga0105351, IMG submission 83662) | Methane-oxidizing microbial communities from mesocosms in the Hudson Canyon - EN4B Hudson Canyon | ecosystem: Environmental > Aquatic > Marine > Cold seeps | place: Hudson Canyon... | reverse complement strand
TATTGACCTTAAAAAGGAAAAGAAGAATGAATATTTATGTTGGAAACCTGTCATACAGAATGAGTGATCAAGATTTAGAAGGTGTATTTGGTGAATTTGGTCAAGTAATTAGTTGTAAGATCATAAATGACAGAGAAACTGGAAGATCTAAAGGTTTTGCATTTGTTGAAATGGACAACTCTGATTCAGGTAAAGCTGCAATTGAAGAACTAGATGGAAAAGAAGTTGAAGGTAGAAGCCTTAAAGTAAACGAAGCTAAACCTAGAGAACCTAGACCTAGAAGAGAATACTAAAACTTTTTATTTCTTAAGTAAATTTTACTTAAGAAATAAATCCCATAATTTTTTGCTAAAATTCAACTAATATACTTATTATAAACACACACATTCTCATCAATATACCACAGCTCAAATCTAAAAACATGCTATTATAAATAAGTAGAATTCCCAAAGGAGCATTATGAATAATCATGATTCTTGTAGTCGAAAAAAAATAAACAAAGTACTAATAACAAAAGCACAACTAGAAATAAAAAATGAAAAAGATAGCTTAATTTCGCAATCAAATATTTTTTCACTATTGGGAAATGAAGTACGATATAAAATAGTATTTTTAATACTTAAGTACGAAAAATTATGCGTATGTGATCTTGCAGACATTTTGGAAATGAGCCAGTCACCTATTTCGCAACATTTGAAAAAATTAAAAGATGCAAAAATTTTAGAAAACGACCGTCAAGGGGTAACTATATTTTATTTCATCACAAAAAATATGAAAATAAAATTAATAAACTTACTCAAAATAGATACATAAAAAACAAAAGTAGTAAAATAAGGGTTTATTATTAAACTAAAACCTAAGAAAACAATATATTAGAATATACTAAATGGAGTTACTTATGAAGATATTAAATACTTTACCTATTAACAACTCAAAGTTACAATTTATAACTACAAATGAAACCCTATGTCCTTTCTGTCATCAAAAATCAAATATAGTACCTTCTAGTGCAGTAAATCACTTTATACGTGATGACCTTAAAAAAAACATATCCTCCTTAGAAGGATTTAGGTTTTGTGATAATAAAATTTGTCAAGTAGTTTACTTCAAAAAAGATATAACTATCAAACAATCACAAATCAAATATAGCATTGGAATCAAAGAAGGTTCAAAACCTGCAACCATATGTTTTTGCTTTAACTGGACAAAAGAAAAAATCAAAAAACAAATTGACGAGTGTCAAAATAGCACTGCACTTATTGAAATAAAAAAGAATATGAATAATGGTTTATGCAATTGCGAAGTAAACAATCCTCGTGGAAAATGTTGCATGAAAGATATAAAAAAAACTATAGATGAAATAAAAGTAAACTATATATAACTCTTGGGTTAGGAAGTAATTGTTGTGTATTTAGTCTTTGTGTTACTCCCTACCCTTGTCATTTTAATTCACTTATAATATACGAGAGACTTCAACAATAACAGTGGTTTTTGTTATTACAAATATACTTTAAATATGAAAGTACCTGCTATCATTATCGTGTTAAGCCCCCATTTTTCAGCCAAAGTGAATATTTTTCTTCATCCCAGAAGTTTTGAAAATATGATATAACTTCATCTTTATCTGACTCAGATAACAAAGCATCAAAACCAGGCATTTTCCCATCATATAAAGATCCACCTTTTGAAATAATTCTTTTCAATTGACTTTTAGGATGATGCCAAGCGTGTGCATCCCCATTTAAAGGAGGTGGAGGATAAGAGCCATCTTCTAATATTTTTTTCCAGTTAACTGTCTTTTGTGCTTTTTCCCCATGACACACTGCGCAATTTTTTAAAAAAAGTTGTTCCCCTTTTTTTACTTGTTCTTTTGTGTACCATCTGGTATCTTTAGAATCATTTGATTGTGCAATTGCTATTGTTACAAAGAAGAAAAATGTAACCAAAAAAATAAATAATTTACTCATCATTATAAACTCCTAATAATTATTAACATTATTATATCAATCGTTATGATTGAATGAATATATTGTATACTACTCTAATGAAGAACTGTTTTTGGATACAAAATTCAACTTTTTAATATCAGCTCTTTTCCACATAAAATAAACAGCGGGTAAAACCAGCAGTGTCAAAATAACAGCACTAACCATTCCTCCAACCATAGGAGCCGCAATTCTCCCCATAACCTCAGATCCAGTTCCAGTACCATAAAGTATAGGTAATAACCCTGCAATTACAGCTACTGCTGTCATCATAACAGGGCGGACTCTCATTCCAGCTCCATGTAAAACAGCATGTCGTAAAGTTTCTTCACGTGGAAGCAAGTTTTTATCCGCACATTTTTCAATCATATCATTATACGCTTGATTCAAATATACAAGCATAATTACACCAATTTCAACAGCAACTCCAGCTAGAGCTATAAATCCAACAGCAACTGCAACTGAAAAGTTGTACCCTTGAATATACATTAACCAAATACTTCCAACCATTGCTAGAGGTAATGTACCCATAATAATGGCAACTTCAACAAGGTTACGAAAATTCACATATAATAAAATTACTATAATTAATAACGTTAAAGGAACAACGTACGTTAACTTCTCTTTTGCTCTTTCCATATACTCATATTGTCCACTCCAACCAATAGAATAACCAGCAGGTAATTTCAACTCTTTATTTACAATTTTCTGCGCTTCTTTTACATAAGTACCAATATCAACACCTTCTATATCAATAAATGACCATCCATTAAGCCTTGCATTTTCACTTTTAATTCCAGGAGGTCCATCTTCAACAAATACTTTAGATACATCTCCTAAAGTAATTCTTTGTCCAGTGGGTGTAATAATTGGTAATAATGACAATTGCTCTGGAGAATTTCTATAATCTTGCGGGTACCTTAAATTTATAGGATATCTCTCTAAGCCTTCAACCGTTTGAGAGACATTCATACCACCAACAGCTGTAGAAACAATTTGTTGAATATAAGCAATGTTAAGGCCATATCTTGCTGCCTTTGCCCTTTGTATATCAACTTTAATGTAACGCCCTCCTGCAACTCTCTCAGAGTACACAGAAGCTGTTCCTGGTACATCTTTAATAATCTTCTCGAGTTGTTTACCAATGTCTTGTATCACGTTTAGTTTTGGCCCTGCAATTTTAATACCAATAGGTGTTTTAATTCCAGTTGCAAGCATATCAATACGTGTCTTAATAGGCATTACCCATGCATTGGTAACTCCAGGAAGTTTAACCAACTCATCTAACTCCTTTTTTAAACTAGCAGTTGTAACACCAGGTCGCCATTGATCTTTAGGTTTAAGTTGAATAAACGTTTCTATCATTGTAAGAGGTGCGGGATCTGTGGCAGTTTCAGCTCGCCCTACTTTTCCAAATACTGTGAGTACTTCAGGTACTGTTTTAATTAACTTATCTGTTTGTTGCAATAACTCTCTTGCTTTTCCAATAGAGATTCCAGGATAAGTTGTTGGCATATACATTAAATCCCCTTCATCCAAAGGTGGAATAAACTCACTTCCTATTTTATCAAGAGGCCAAAGACCAACAAAAAGTACCAAAACAGAGGCAAAAAGAGTCATTTTGGGAAATTTTAATACTGCTTTTAAAACTGGCATATAAACAGCCGTTAAAGCTCTATTAATTGGATTTTTATGTTCTGCTAAAACTTTACCACGTATAAAATATCCCATAAGAACAGGCACTAAGGTAATAGCCAGTGCAGCAGAAGCTGCCATTGCATACGTTTTAGTAAATGCCAAAGGAGCAAACATTCTTCCTTCTTGTGCTTCAAGAGTAAACACAGGTACAAAACTAACAGTAATAATAAGTAAACTGAAAAACAATGCCGGTCCAACTTCACTTGCTGATTTGGCAACTATTCTCCACCTATTTTCATCTGTTAATGGTGTTTTTTCCATATGTTTATGCATATTTTCTATCATAACAATTGCACCATCAATCATTGCTCCAATTGCAATTGCAATTCCACCAAGAGACATAATATTTGCATTTAATCCTTGCATATACATGACTATAAAAGCAGCCAAAATTCCAACAGGTAAACTCACAATTGCTACAAGAGAGGAGCGTACATGAAAAAGAAAAATAATACAAACTAAAGCAACTACCCCAAACTCTTCAAGTAATTTAAATGTTAAGTTATTCACAGCACTTTCAATAAGTTTACTTCTATCATATACAGGAATAACTTCAACACCCTCAGGTAAACCTTTTTTTAGATTTTCCAATTTTTCTTTAATCAGCTCAATTGTTTTTTGTGCATTTTCTCCATAACGCATAACAACTATTCCACCTACAGTTTCACCTTCCCCATTAAGTTCAGCAATACCTCTTCTCATTTGTGGGCCAATAACAATGTCCGCAATATCCTTGAGAAGAAGAGGTGTTCCATTTACATTCATACCAAGTGGAATATTTTCTATATCTTCTTTGTTTTCCAAATAACCAGTAACTCTTACCATATACTCAGCCTCAGCCATTTCAACTACAGAAGCACCAACTTCTTGGTTACCTTGTTTAATTGCAGTATGAATAAGCGAAAGAGGAATATTAAAAGCTCTTAATTTATCAGGGTCAACTTTAACTTGATACTGTTTTACCATACCTCCAAGTGCAGTAACTTCTGATACACCAGGTATTGTCTGTAACTCATATTTCAAAAACCAATCTTGCAAACTTCGTAATTGACTGATATCATGTTTTCCTGTTTTATCAATTAATGCATATAAATAAACCCATCCAACACCAGTAGCATCTGGTCCTAGTTGTGCTTTAGCGTTAGAAGGAAGAGAAGAAGAAACTTGACTCAAATACTCTAATACCCTACTTCTAGCCCAATAGAGATCTGTTTTTTCATCAAAAATAACATAGACATAAGAGTCTCCAAAAAAAGAGTATCCTCGAACAGTCACTGCACCAGGCACTGAAAGCATTGCAGTTGTAAGAGGATAAGTTACTTGATCTTCAACAACTTGTGGAGCTTGTCCTGGATATGAAGTTTTGATAATAACTTGCACATCTGATAAATCAGGAAGCGCATCAACTGCAGTGTTTTTAACGGAAAAAAGTCCAGCACCTACAAGCATGATTGTTGCAAGTAAAACAAATAAACGATTTTTTACTGACCAATAAATAATAGATTTAATCATAATATTTCACAAACTCTAATGTTTCGTAGACATTTTAACATCAGAAATAATATATCTATTATTCTTTGTTTTTGTAATTTCTATATCCATTACCATCTCTTTTTTAAACTGTGAAAAATCAATATTTTTTGATACTTCAAAATTCATTGTCATTTTGGGCCATTTCCAATTAGGAATTGCACTGTGATTCACTTTAAGGGCATTGTCTTCTGTCATGATTTTTACAACTGTTGCTTTTGCCCATTCTCTTGATTTGGTATCTTTATTTTTAAATTCCATATTTTTCATTGACTTGTCATCTTCAGAAGTACTCATACGTTTAAAATCAGATGTTTTACTTGACTCAGAATCTAATAAAAATTGTGCAGAGGTAACCACTTTTTCACCCTCCTTGAGTCCTTCTAAAATTTGAGCATAGGTATCATTAAAATGACCTACTTTTACATTTACAGATTTAAAACTACCTTCGCCCAAAGCTAAAACAACTCTATTTGAATTTCCTGTTCGAATCACTGCTTCTTTAGGGACAACAAGTGTTTCTGGATTATTTTTTCCCTGAATAACTACTTGTGCAAACATCCCTGGTTTTAGCAAGTTATTTTTATTATCAAATTTTAGTCTTACTTTAATTGTCCGAGTTTTAGTATCAAGTGTAGGGTAAATATAATCAATTTTTCCCTTCCATTGTTTACCTGGGAGATAATCTAAAGTCATATTAACTCCCACCCCTACTTCAATTTGAGAGGATTGTCTTTCAAATACTTCGGCATTTACCCATACTTGTTTTAATGTTCCAATAGACATAAGAGTTGTATCAGGTTTAACAAAATAACCTTCTCTAATTTTTAAATTATCCACAACACCACTTTGAGGGGAATAAAATGTAATTGTCTGTTTGATTTTTCTAGATTTTTCTAGATTTTTAATAGCCAAACTAGGGATTTGCAAAGATTGTAATCTTTTCTTCGCTGCTTTAATTAAACGTATGTTTTTTCTCTGTAGTGCTAAAAGTAATTCTTCTTGTGCATTCACCATCTCAGGTGAATAAATTTCATAAAGAGCTTGTCCTTTTTTAATAGGATCTCCTGAAGCTTTTACATAAAGTTTTTCTATCCATCCCTTAACACGAGGATGAATATGAATCATATTATCTTCGTCATAAGTAACGTATCCCACGGTATTTATAGTTGTATGAAGTGATTTTAGCGATACTGTATCTGTTCTTACTCCAAGATTATTAACCACTGTAGGTGAAATCTTAACTGTTCCAACACCCTCATCTGGGCCACTACCCTCATTCCCATAAAAAGGAACTAGATCCATTCCCATAGGTGACTTTCCTGGTTTATCTTTACGATAATTTGCATCCATAGGTGCCACCCAATAAAGAGGTTTTTTTTCATTTTTAATTTCAGCTGGTATTTTACTTACATTTGAAATTATTATTGGAAATTTTTTTAGACCAACTAAAGTTATACCTGCACCTAATATAACTCCAATTAATAATAAACCAAATTTCATTAATTGTCTCCTTTAGTATTAATAACTGCTAATAAGTCATCTGCTTTTTTCACAAAAAGATAGTTATATTTAACCACAGCTTTTTGTATTTCAACTTTAATATTTAGAACATCAATTTTTGCATTTAGTTGTGCAATTCTCGATCTAACAACCTCCGAAAAATCTCCATCATCATTAGTATACGCCCTTAAAGATGCCTCTGCTTGTTCATTTATTTGTGGTAATAATCCACTGTTATAAAGAGTATCTCTTTGTTCTAATCTTAAAAGGTTAACTTTAACTGTTTCATATGAGGTTAATAACTTTCTGAGTTGTAGCCATTTTTGAGTTTTGACTGATTTTGTTTTTAAAATTGCAGCTTGTAGCTCTTTATCTTGTCTATTTTTCGTAAATAGGGGAACATCAAAAGTTACTCCTGCTGAAAATAAACCTGAGCGTCCATTCCCTTTTAAATCATCCCCTCTAAAGCCATAACTTGCATTAAAAGAAAATTGTGGTTTATATTTTTGTTGGGCTAAAGAGATACCTTTAGAAGTAGCTTTTATTTTTTGGTCAATACTTTTTACAGAAGGATGACTTTTAAATTCACCAAGTAAGTCTTGTATATGACTATTATTATTTGAAAAATTAGAAATCATATCAATTTTAGGTAATTTTTTAGGCAATACAAAATTAAGAGATTTAACTATATTTGCACTTTGCAGTTCTTCATTTGAGAAATCATAAAGCCATTCAGAAAGGGTTAATAAAAACTTCTCTTTTTTTAGTTTTAAAATTGTAAGTCTATCATCAAGCCTTGTTAACTCTAATTGTGCTCTAACAATATCTTGTTGTCTTGTTTTCCCTATTGTTGTAGCGTAACTTGATTCTGCTACATCCACTAATTGCTCAAATAAAGAGCGGTTTTTTTCAATTAAAGTAATACTCTCTTGAGCTTTATAGGCATCCAACCAAAGTTGAGATACAAGTACAGTGACTTTACTTTTCCTATCTTCTCTTTGGTATGGAAATTGGCTCGCTTTTAAGTTGAGCTGACTTTTTCTTATTTCTAAAGTATCTCCACGTGGAAGCATTTGAGAAATACCAATTTTAAATTGCGTCATACCTTCTTGGTTGATATCAAATCCATCAGTAGGTAAATTTAAGGCACCTATTGTAATTTTTGGATCTAAAAAGGTACTAGATGCTATACTTTCTGATTCTACTGCTTTTTGTGAATACTTATTTCCTAATAACCATGGATCATTTAGCAAAGACAGCTTAACCACTTTATTAAGGGTTAATCCATCTTTTAAGTCGCTATCCAATTTATCAAGTTCGAGTGAAAAACTTGATGATATTATTAATGAAGTTATTAATAATAATTTGTACATCATTTTAAGTTTACACTACCTTTTGTTTTGTGCATAGAACCATCACTGGCTTTAAACATTAACTCATATGCCCATTCTCCACCCATACTAAAGTTTATCATTGCATCATACATATTCCCATGCCCTTTAGCTTCTTCTGAAAACTCCATACCAGGCATTGAGGGCATTGAAAAATTCATATGCACCTTTGCATTATGAACCGCTTTTCCATCTTTCATTAACATAATTGACATATGATTTTTACCATCAGTTAGTGGTTTATTAGAAGAGATTGTTACCTTATAACCATTTGTTGTCATACTATGATTATATGGTTTCATATTATCATGCATCATGTTTTTTGATATTTTTCCATGGTCCATACTCTTCATTTGATTAGTTGTCATACCATCTTTATTCATATGATTTTGCATTTCACCCTCGTGCATATGATCACCAGTGTGATCACCACTTGCATATAATGCACTCATTGTCAATAAACTTAATCCTATAACTACAGTTGAAACTTTTTTCATTTTTTGCCTTTAATTCTTTAGTAAAACCATTATATTTTTTTAACGTGTAAGCAATGTGGAAAGATACATATGTTAAATCTAGTACATTTTTATTAATTTTTATAGGAGGTATAAAGACAGGTGGAAAACATAAATGTCATCATAAATTGGATGATTAAATCATTTTAAAACTTAAGAGTTGTTAGACTTTTGACATTTATGCTTAAGATACATGTGTTATAAACAATAACTATTAGTTGTTGTTTAAAGAATCTGGGTAAAGATAATGGGGAGTTGTATTATTTTTATAAGATAATGATATTTTGTCACTACCATTTTCATGCATTACACCTGATTTATTTTGATTATTCATCTCACATCTCATTGAATCATTTCCTTGTGCATATAATGCACTACTTGTTAATATACTTAACCCTACTACTATTGTTGATAACTTTTTCATTTTTGTTCCTTTGTTTTTTCTTATGTGTATTATAGGGACCAAACGTGGGCTCTACGTGGAAATGAGGCAATTATTAATAAGTTCATACCTTTATTATATGCATAAAAAAAGGGACTTGAAAATCAAATCCCTAAATATTAAAAAAAGTAAAAGTTTATTATAACATTGGAAAATTTAAAGAAAAATGTGTCCCTTTATTTATTTTTGATTGAACATCAATTTTAATATTATAGTTTTTACAAATAGTATACACAATATCTAATCCTATACCAAAACCACCAACAGTATCGGTTGCTCTATAATATCGTTGTGAAATTTTATCTATTTTCTCTTCTTCAATTCCGATACCTGTATCTTTTACACTAAGTATATTATTCTCTAAACGAATAGATATATGCCCTTTTCTTTTAGTATATTTAATCGCATTTGAAACTAAATTATTTATGATTCTAGACAAACATTCTTCATTTATTTTAAAAAATGTTTCTTCTATATGATATGAGATAGTGATATTTTTTTTATTTGCAAGTTGTGAGTAGTATTCCAACTCTTTATTTAAAATATCAGATAAATTTAAAGTAGGAACTTCAGTTTCTCTATCTATTTTAAAAAATAAATACGTTAAATCTTTATAAAGATTTGACATTTTTTTAGCACTTAGTTCTATATGTTTTCTATTTTGTTCTGTATAAAAGTTTTCAGACTCAACACACAATAAAATTGCAGATAAAGGTGTATTTAACTCATGTGTTGTATTTTTTATAAAGTTGTTTAACTTCTCTCTTTGACTTTGAATAGGATATATGAAAAGTTTTGCCAAATAAAATCCTATCATGGCAATAACTACATAAAGTAAAAAAATGGAGATAATAATATTATTTAGAAGTGATGATATTTCGGTATTTAAGCTGGATTCTTTTATGACAATATAAGATATTCCTAAATGTCCTAAGGCACCTGTTTCTATATAAAAAGAACTACTATGTTTTTTGTAATATTTTTTTGTAAAATCTATTTTACCTTCTATTTGAGAGTAGATTACTTGCTCGTTTATATCATATAAACCATACTTAAATCCATTCATTATATGAATATCATTTTTTTTAAGAGATCTATTTTGCATCTCATTTTGAATAATAATATGTGCCATATTTGTTGCATTGATTTGCATTTTTGAAACAGTAAGTGCTGAAAATTGTTTTGATTGTGAAGTGTAAAATAACCAACCTATAGCAATAAGAAGCACCAGTGAAGCACCTAAATATAAACCCAAAAAGCTATAAAAAGTTCTTTTTTCGTTTTTAGTTAAAACAATAACCAACTCCTTTTATAGTTGTAATACAATCTTCTCCAAGTAATTTTCTAAAATTTTTTATATACGTTCTTATTGTTGAATCTGTTGGTCTATCATCATATGTCCACACATTTAAACCCAACTCATCAATTGAGATTGCACGTTTTTTATTTTTCAATAGGTATTCAAATACTTTTAACTCTTTTTTTGAAAGTACAAACTCTTGATTGTTTTTGGTTATGGTTGCTGTGTTAAAATCATAAACACAATCAACAAAGATTTGCGCCACATGATTTTTATCTAACTTGTAAAGCCTTTTTATATTATCAATGCGTAATTCTAACTCTTTAAATTTAAAAGGTTTTTTAATATAATCATCACAACCACTTTTGAAACCCTCATTTAAATCTTCGGTATCATCTAAAGAAGTGATAAATATTGCAGGAGTATGTATATTATCTTGTCTTAAGTTTTTTAGTAATTTGAATCCACTAATATTAGGTACATTTACATCTAAAAGAAGTAAATCAAAACTATTCTCACAAATAGCTTCTTCAGCCTCTTCTCCATCATATACACTAATTACGTCATTTCCTTTTTCTTTTAAAGCCGATGCAATTACATCATTTAAAATTTCATCATCTTCTAATAATAATATTTTCATTTATACTCTTTTACTCTGCTAATTTGTACATATTATATTGCATTTGTGTGAAGTTAACATGGAAAAGTTTATGCAAGCATTTTGCTTATTTAAATATACTCTGGCTTAACCGTAAATTGACCCATCATACCAGCATCTTCATGTTCTAATATATGACAATGATACATATATGGATAATTTTTTGTAGCTTCATAATCAAATTGTACTGCCAGTTCAACTGTTTCATTAGAATAAATAAAAACAGTATCCTTTAAGCCTCTTTCATTAGCATAAGCAGGCATTGAATTTCGTGATAAAATTTTAAAACTACACCCATGTATATGAAAAGGATGTACCATACGATTGGGATTTTTTATTTTCCAAATTTCTGTTTTCCCTAGTGTAACTTCTTCATCAATACGCTTCATATCCATTCTTTTTCCATTAATACCTAGCCAACCTGGTCGTACATCTAGTGAGAATTCTCTTCGTTTTACATTTTGTAATTCTGTATATTCAGTAATAGTTGTAAGTTTTGAGGGAATAGTAAAGGGTTCTGGTTTTTCATTTTTAACTTTGATATTTAATAGTGCTTTATTACTTAAACTATCTCCAAAGAAAATATTTTTACCTTCAAAAGCAGACAAGTCAACAAGAATTTCAGCACGCTCTCCTGGACTTAAAATAAGCTGCGTCAGTTTTATGGGTGCGGGTAGAAAACTGGCATCTCCTGCAATTTGGTAAAAAGGTTTATTATCACTAAATATGAAAGAATATACTCTAGCATTAGAACCATTTAAAAGTCTTAATCGCACAGCTTTTGGGCTTACTTCTAGATATGGATCCACTACACCATTAACAAGAAATACATTCCCAGATACACCCATCATCACATCATGCATAGATTGTTTATAAAGAAATTGCCCATTACTATCAAATCTTCTGTCTTGAAATACAAGAGGAATATCATCAACTCCATACTCTCTTGGTATGTCTAAAGAGAGCGATTCTTCATCTTCAATGATAAATAAACCTGCAATTCCCATGTAAACTTGTTCGCCTGTTTTTTCATGAGTATGAGGATGATACCAACATAAAGAAGATCGTTGATTTATTTTATATTGTGTTGTCCAACTTTGTTTGGGTAAAATTACCCTATTAGGGCCACCATCACTTACTCCTTTGATTTTCAATCCATGCCAATGTAATACTGTTTCTTCCAAAAGAGAGTTATGTACATTTATTTTAATAGTCTCGTCTTTTTTTATTCTTATAGTTGGACCCAGAAAATCTGTATTTACTCCGTAGGTTTTTGTTTTAGCACCATTTAAAAACTCTACTTCTCCCTCTTGTACATTTAAGTTGTACTCTTTAACTCCATTTGTTAATACATTTGGTTTTAAAATAGGAGGAATGGCTATGGGTTTTGAAAAAGCTTTAAATAAAGTGATGTTATTTTCAGATTGTGCATTTAAAATAGTTACGCCAGAACCCATTACTGCTAATTTTACAAAATCTCTTCTTTTCATAAATAGCTCCTTACATACATGATATTATGACGCCATTATTTATTATCTTATTGGTTTATGTGGAATGCTTGTACAATTGTGTCCCGCATGGGTATTATTATTTCGTACTTTTATCATTTCCCAAATTCCATATTTTTTTAAATCAGCTTCACTCATAACTTGAACTCTTTTACCAATAGCACTGGCATAAACTTCAATATCTTCAACAGGGACACTTCCTCTTAATTTCATAAGTTCTTCTGTTTTCATTTCATTATAATCAACTGCAAGAAGAGATATGCCACTGAGCAGTATCATTAAACATATGATTTTTTTGATAAGCTTCATAACAATTGTCTCCTAGTTTTTTTATCTTTTAAATTGTATTAAGTTTTGAGTGTAGTATGTGTGTAGTTAGGCCTGTTTTATCCAACAATTAGCCTAACTTTTTAAATATAATAAAAACATCACAATGATAAATAAGTAATCTAATCGTAGTTATCAATCCAAAGTCAAATACATTTCATGCCAACTCAAACCTCCATGATCTGATTGGGATTCTCCAATATATTGGTATCCAGATTTTGCATACATGTCTATAAGTGATGTTTGGCAAATAAGATGTATCTCTTTTTTTTGCATTTTTTGCATTTTATTAATAAATGAGTCCATTAGTTTTTTAGCGTACCCTTTACCTTGAAACTTCGGATGTACCACAACAGACATAATAACTACATATTTACCCTCATTGTCATGCCCCACAAGCTCTTTAAACTCTTCATCGCTTAATTCTACCCTATGGCATGCCCCGCAATTTATAAAGCCTGCAATGGTATTGTTTTCTTCTAATACTATAAAACCCTCAGGGTAAGTACTAATTCTTTTTAAAATTTTTTCTTTACTTGCAGCTTCATCTCCTTCATACGAGACACTCTCAATTTCAAAACATCTGTCTAAATCTTCAACTTTTACTTCTCTTATATTTATATTACTCATTTACCTAACCCTTCTTTAGTATATTTTTCACTGCTAGTACCCTATTTTCATGTAATTCATCTTCTAATTCAAAATTGACTTTTCCAATATCTTCAAATCCAATATATTTATAAAAATTAATTGCATCTGTATTGTGAACCCAAGTAGTAAGCCAGAAGTTATCTGAGAATTTATTTGCCATTTCAAGAAGCATTTTTTTACCAAGACCCTGCCCTTGAAAATGTTCTTGTACATATAAAGTACTTATCTCATATCCATTAGATTTATCTTTAAAATTAGATTTCAAATTTACAATAACACATCCCACAATATGCTTATTTAGTTCATAAACGAATACTTTATATTTAGATTTATCAAGTAGATTTTGGAAATACTCACTAGTAAATGTGTTTAATACAAAACTTGAAATCACATCTCGGATTCCTTCTTTTGCATAGGTATGTAACCATACTTGAATACATAATGCTCTTAAATTTGAGATGTCTTTTTCTTTGGCTTCTCTTATCAAAACCTTTTCCTTTTGAACAATTTAAATATTGTAGCTTTATTTTAAAAAAAGTCTGTTAAAATTTCATAAGACAAGATCCTAACATTTGACAAAGTCATAACATTATGATAACATAATGTTTAAAAAGGTACTTATGAAAGCAGTAATTTTTGATTTAGACGGAACACTAATTAATTCTTTGCAAAATATTGCAGATTGTATGAATCAAGCATTAAAAGAATTTGGTTTTGATGGACATTCAACCCAAGAGTATAAATATTTTATTGGTGAGGGCAGTTTAACGCTTACAAAAAGAGCAGTACCTCACAATACATCCCAAGAGATAATCACAAAAGTATATAACAATTTTATTAAAATCTATGAAGAAAATATTTATAAAAACACTCAACCTTATGATGGCATTTATACGCTACTAAAAAAACTAAACAAGACAAATTTAAAACTGGGAATACTCTCAAATAAACCCCATCAGTTTACAAAACAGTTTGCAATTAGACTTTTTAACGATTGTGGATTTGAAGAAGTTCATGGACAAAAAGAGAATATTGCTCCAAAACCAGATGCAGCAGGTGCATTAAAAATAGCTCAAAGTTTTAACATAAAACCTGAAGAGATATTTTATGTAGGAGATTCTTCCACGGATATGAAAACAGCAACCAATGCAAAAATGAAAAGTATAGGCGTGTTGTGGGGATTTAGACCAAAAGAAGAACTCATTGAACATAAAGCAGACTTTTTAGCACAAGATTGTGAACAGCTTTGGGATATTATTAATACCCACCGATGTAAAGTATAAGAAGTTAGATATTATCTAACTTCTCAAACTCATTAATGATATCATCGATATTTTCAACTCCAACAGCAACTCTCATCAAATCAACAGGAATATTATTCTGTTTTAAAAGTTCTTGTCCTTGTTTTGTAATGATTAAATCATAATGTGCTAAATAAACATATGGCATTAAGAGTGTAAATTCAGTTCCAAGGCTAGGACCTTTTGCAAAATTTAAACTATCATATACTGCGGCAAAGGGTTTTGTAAAAGTAAGTGAAATTACTCCTCCAATTGCATCTTCGTATCGCATAAGTTTAGAATAATTTTCTTTATTTTTTTCATCAAGTGCATAATAAATAGTATCAATAAAACTTTTGGTTTTTAAATATGCTACAAGTTTAGTGGCATTTTTATTGATCTTTTTCATTCTACTTTCATAGTTTTGAATTTCAAATGCCAAACGTTGTATATCTTTTATGTAAGGTTTATCTGCATGTTTAAAAAACTCTGCACTACAGTGAGATAAAGTACAGTTTTCATTAAGTATAACTGCACCCATTAAGACATCAGCATTTCCACACGCATATTTTGTTAGTGATTCTATGTAAATATCTGCATATGGCTTTAAATCAAGGTTATAAGGTGTTGCAAATGTTGCATCTATTACTAAAGGAATATTGTATTTATTACAAATACTTTTAAGTCTTTGTACATCTACAGTTATTAAAAGGGGATTGGTTGGAACCTCGGTTACTATTGCTGCTGTATTATTTCCATTTTCTTCTAAATAAATTTCCAACTCATCCAATGCATTAATATCAAGAAAAAGTTTTGTTTGTCCATAGTGATTTTTAACAATATTCATGGTATCAAGATACAACCAACCAAGTTGCACCAAGACATTTCTATTGTTTTTATTTTGAATGGCTTTTAATCCCTCTAAAACCGAATAAACCGCATTCATTCCAGAAGGTGCCAAGCAAATATTCTCAACAGGTTGATCATAGGCTTTGGCTAAAGTAGATAATACAATCTCTTCACTGTTTGTTGCTATTTCAAGTTCTTCTTCATGAAGAGTATCTAGTAATCCTCGTTCATACAAATAATCTTGAGCAAATCTTGAAGATAAATTACAACCAACATGTTGAATATATGTTAATACTTTGTCAATTTGACATGTACCTTTTAAAACCAAAATCACGCCAAAAGGTTCATTTATTACTATTGGATTATGAATAAAATATTTATCACTTATTAACGCAACTGCTTTAGATGAACTAACAACAATAATCTCATACTTATTACTAATGTCATATTTTTTTTGTAAATACGTCGCCATTTGTTTTAAATACGGATGTAAAACAAATCGCGGATAAGCACTTTTAATTTTATCGTGAATTCCATTGGTATTTTCTTCATAATCTATTACTTCTTGAAGTGTTGGCATAGATACAGATACTGCATGAATATTGTTTACAGGAAGTGTTTGCCCACAAGGAATAGGAGAAAATATGCTTTTATTCACTATTTTACTGCTTGTTTTATATCTTCTAACAAGTCTTCAACATTTTCCAAACCAATTGAAAATCTAACTGAACTACTTGTAATTCCAATTGCAGCTAACTCTTCAACCGAAAAAGTTGCATGTGATATTTTTG
>Ga0105351_1000644_pt1 | contig 16431 bp, 18 predicted proteins | sample EN4Hudsemesocosm_FD_83662 | JGI IMG/M metagenome (GOLD analysis project Ga0105351, IMG submission 83662) | Methane-oxidizing microbial communities from mesocosms in the Hudson Canyon - EN4B Hudson Canyon | ecosystem: Environmental > Aquatic > Marine > Cold seeps | place: Hudson Canyon... | reverse complement strand
TCGGCTTAATCTATTTGGGTTTATACTGATTTGATAAATCAATTTTTTTAACCAGCTCTGCTAATATATTTTTATACAAAGTTGAAAAACTAAATGGAGCTTCATCAAATAATTCAAGTCTTAAATTAAAACTGATTAAGGTAGAAGGCACTTTGGTAATGACTGTAGCAAATCTACTTTTATCAGTAATTTTTGAAAACTCACCAAATATTTGATTGGGTCCAAGTGAACCCACTATTTTATTATCTTGTATGACTGTACATTCGCCAGAAAGAATGAAAAACATTTCTCTGAAATTATCACCTTGTTTTGTAATAATCTCACTGCTGTTACATTTTAAAAATTTAATATCATTTGCAATTAACTTAATCTCTTCATCACTCATATTTTCAAAAAATCCAATTGATTCTTTTGATTTAAGTAAGTATTCAAGTCCCTCCACGGGCTCATCTTCTGATATATTTTCTAAAGAAATTAACAGTTTATTTTGTTCATCTGAATACTTTGGTTTTAATTCTTCATTTGAAGGAATATACTTACTTTTAAACATTGGTTTTAAATTATATTTTTGAATTTTTAAAAATTCTTGAGTATTTTTTACGGTTCCCACTTCAAAAATATTAATAAATCTTTTTATTTTTTTAGATGCTTTTACCAATTCCCACATTTGTAAATCAATACAATACAGTCTTGTATTAATAATAGATATTACTTTTAATTTGTTTTCTTTTAATTTAGTTTCAAACTCACTTTTTAATTCTTCTTTAGGAGTAACTCCTTCGGCTTTTGCACATAAATCCTCAAAATTTGCACTCTCAATTTGATCATAAATATTTAAAAAATGCAATACATCATTTAACAGTTTCTCCAGTAACTCATTTTTAAAATTACTGTCAATACTGCTAAAAAAATTAACCAAATAAAATATTTCATCTTTTATATTTAAAAAACTTCCTGAATGAATTGATTTATTTATACCCAATGATGTTTCATTATGTTTAATGATTTCTATTAACTTTTCTAATTTTATGTCAAGTAAATCTGGAGTTGGCATCTATTATTTCCTTTGGACTCTATAGTTATCTTAATATTTTTTATTATTAGCTAAATCAATTTTTTTTATCAATTCATCAATGACATTTTTATATAAATAAGAAAAGCTTTCTGGAATTTCATCAAATAATTCTGTTGCAAGTTTAAAGCTAAGAACTGTCACAATTGAGTTTGTTCGAATGGTTGCTGTTCTGATATCTTTTGTAATGGCTGCAAATTCACCAAATATTTGATGTTCAGTTAGAAGTCCAACTGCTTTATGATTTGCAGTAACTCTACAAGCTCCAGATACCAGAAAATAAATGTCTTCAGCTAATTCACCCTCTCTTATTATCGTTTCATGAGGATTAAATTTCATAAAATTAACATCTTTTACAACCAATCTTATATCACCATCACTCATGCCTTTAAAAATAGCAATTTTATTTTTTACGCCAATTAATCTGTTAAAATTTGCTTCATATGCTTCATCGGTGTTTTCTGGTCTAGCTGATAAACCTTTAACAAAGGCAATATCACTTTTATCGTATTCTGGATTAATATGTGTAGTATCTTTAGCAATGTATTTATACTTAACCATTGATTTGAAATTGACTTCTTTATTACCCATAAATTCTTTGGTACTAAAGCTGTCATCTGCTCCAAAAGTTCTTAACACTCGAAGAATTGATTTAGACTTTCTGGCTTTATCCCAAATCATTAAGTCAAAATAACATAATTTAGTATTAATAATAGGTATTACTTGTACTCTTAAATCTTTTAACATTTCAAAATATTTTGATTTAAACTCTTCAAATGAGATTTCTTCATTACTGTTTTTAAACTCTTCATAAATTTCGTTGAGGCTATCTCCACCAAAAGCTTGATTATCATCTTCATTGTAATTGATACTGTCGAAATATTTTAAAAGGTTTAAGACATCATCTAACATCGTTGAAATCAAGCTGTCTTCAAATTTATTATCAAACGAACTGAAAAAAGAGACCAAAAGAAAAATATCATCTTTCATATTGAGATGACTGTTACTGTGAATATCTTCTTTGATACCAAATGTACTTTTATGATAATCCAATATATCAATAATATCGGCAAATTTTGTTTTTAAAAAATCATCAATCATGACTAACCTTTTATTATGTAGTGATTTATTATATCAGATTTGTAATATATTTTTGTTGTTTTGTATAATAAATTATTTTTTAACAATCTGCTGTATTTATCTGATAAATAAATAAAATGTCTAAGAGGCATTTTTTACTTTATATTGGATATAATTACGAAAAAAATCAAGGACGTACGTTTGAGAATATTATCAGGGATACAACCCTCAGGTACAATACATATTGGAAACTATTTTGGAATGATTAAAAAAATGGTGGAATCACAAAATGATGGTGAATTATTTGCCTTCATTGCATCATATCATGCATTAACCTCTGTAAAAGATAAAGAATCTTTGCAAAAAAATATTTACGAAGCTGCTGTAAACTTTTTAGCTTTAGGCATGGATCCTGAAAAATCAACATTTTGGGTACAACATGATGTGAAAGAAGTACTTGAATTATACTGGTTACTATCAAATCATACTTCTATGGGTTTATTAGAACGTGCACACAGTTATAAAGATAAAACAGCACGGGGCATTGGAGCTAATCATGGACTATTTTCATATCCTGTTTTAATGGCTGCAGATATTTTACTGTATGATTCAAATATAGTTCCTGTTGGAAAAGACCAAATTCAACACGTTGAAATGACAAGAGATATTGCCAATTCATTTAACAATACTTATGGTGAAATTTTTACTTTACCTGTTTCAAAAGTCGATGAAGTTTTACAAACTGTTCCAGGAACTGATGGGGCTAAAATGTCAAAGTCATATGGGAACACGATTGATATGTTTGGAAGTAAAAAATCAACAAAAAAACAAGTGATGGGAATAGTTACTGATTCAAAAGAATTAGATGAAGCAAAAGATTACACAATATGTAATATTTATAAACTGTGTGAACTGTTTATGAGTGAAGACGAATTAAAAGTAATGCAAAACAGATATGCAACTCCAGGTGAGGGATATGGACATTTTAAACTGGCACTTTTAGATAAAATAAATGATCACTTTGCGCCTTATACTGAAAAAAGAGATTACTATATGAATAATCCTAAAAAAGTAAAAGAGATATTAGAACATGGGGCAAGCAAAGCTCGAAAAATTGCTTCTGCTAAAATGGAAATTGTAAGAGACGCTGTTGGCCTAAGTTATTAAATAATTTAATAACGACATTTACTTAAAGACTCAAATTATATAAACAAATTTAGAGAAGAGCTTTATTTAGATGATATAATACGGTATTGACTTAAGGATAAGTTATGCCGTATTTACTTTTAATTATTGCTCTTATTTTTTTTACAAATACACAAGCCATTGAACTTAAAATTTCAACAGGTGAGCTTCCTCCTTATTCGTATTCACAAAATAATTATTTAAAAGGCTTAGCCGTTGAGATTGTTAATACACTTCAAAAAAGAGTCCAGCAGAATAATAATACTATTATAAAAAAACCATGGGCAAGAGTCATCAGTGAGGCAAATACTTCAAAACAACTCTCATTTCCATTGGCTAGGCGTCCTTATAGAGAAAATTTGTATAAATGGATTGGCCCTATTTTAAGTGATCAAGCTGTTTTTGTAGTCAAAAAAGCCAATTTCAAAAAAATATCACGAATAAGTGAATTAAAAGATTTAAGTGTGGGTTCTAATCTGGGAGCGCCAACCACCAAGAGATTAAAACAACTTAATTTTACTCGTTTAAAAATAATACCCTCTGAAACACAATTATCAAAAATGTTTATTAGAGACAGATTTGAGGCTTGGTATTCTGCAGAACTTATGATTTTTGATTTACTTAAAAAATTAAATTATAATCTATTGGATGTGACTGTTTTATACCGTGATGTACCACTGACTTTTTATATCGCAGCTTCGTTGGATATAGAAGACTCAATCATTGCAGTGTGGCAAAAAGAATTGAATAAAATGAAAAGTGATGGTACGTATAGAAAAATTCTTTTAAAATATAAATAAAATAAGTGTAAGTTAAATAACTTACACTTATAAAGTGGCTAAATAACGTTAATAACTTGGTCTATATTTTTAGAAATATCTTCAACTCTTTGTTGCCAAAGTCTACCAAATTCTACTTGTTGTTCTTTTGTTCCTCTTCCTTGCATACAAATTTGCATAAGACGTGACATATTAGCGTCAGCTCCAATTGAACTTGCATCATAAACAACTTCCACCGACTCATTTGTATCTCTTCTTGTAAATTTTACATTTGTATTAATTGAAGATTCAAATTGCATTAAATTTCTTCTGTCATATTTTCCTGCTAGTCCTTTAAATCCAAGATTTACAGTTGCCCCAGTGATATTTGTAATGACAGACGCAATAGGACCAGCAACTCCCTCATTTTCATTTTGAGCAAACTCTACGATAATTTCTCCACGTTGTGGGATTTCATTTTTATATAAAGCTTTAAGACCTTCTAACGTCATTAAATAAGCACCCATTACAGTTGGACAAGAATGTCCTGCACTTTTAACAATATCTAAAAAACTAAACTCTATAATGCCATCTTCAAATGCACCTAAAAAATCAGATAAACCATCTTGTAATTTAATGGTTTCAATTTCTTCAAAAAACTTTGGATATTTCATTTTATACCTTATTGTAATTTTCTTAGATATTACAAAAAAAATGGGAAAATAGCCTTGATTTAAGGCAAGATTTTTCATTATATAAACCTTCAAAGTTATCTCTTATTATTAAAAACGCATCTAAATATTTAAAAAAGATATCAATAAATTTAGGGTCAAAATATTCATCTCTTTAATTAATTTTTAGTTATTTTAGGAAAGTCACTGTATCATTTTTCAATTTAGTTTAAAAGTTTATGTTCTGATATATTATTATTTATCCTACTAGTATTCAAAATACATACTAAAAATAGTCTATTTTAATTTTATTAAATTTAAAAGATTCTCTCATTATTATATTTTTTTATAAAGAATTATGTAATATTTATGTAACATAATTTCAATGGAGTCTTAATGAAAAATACAATTACAACCATATTATTTTTGTTCACTACAATTGTGTTCTTCACAACGTCATCTTTTGCAAATTACGAAAATCCCACTATTATCAATATATCAATTAACAATAAAGACAGCTACCCTTATTGTTTAGGAGAGGGTAAAGATATTCTTTCTACTAATCCTGGAGTTGCCATTGAAGCAATGCAATCTATTGAACATAAACTCAATATCAAATTCAACTTTATAAGAGATCCTTGGTCAAGACAAAAAAGAAAATTACAATACAACTCTACAGATATGTTATTTTCTGCCAGTTATAAAAAATCAAGGGAAAAAATGGGTGTTTATCCCAGAAAAAAGGATGGTTCAATTGATCAGTCACGTAAAATTATCAGTGCACCTTATGTATTATATAAACTAAAAGAATCCCCTTTGAATTGGGATGGTGAAAAATTTATCAACCTTACAGGAAAAATCGCCACGCAAAAAGGTTATTCAATTGTTGGATTCTTAAACAAAAAAGGCGTTGACGTAGTTGAAAATAGAAGTGATACCGATATCAAATTACTTCTTTCTAAAAGAGTAGAAGGAGTTGCAAGACATATTGATTCATTTGATAAATTTTTTAAACTAAACCCTGAAATTGCCAAAAAAATAGTCAAAATTCCCACTCCATTAGTACCTAAATCTTATTATCTATTAGCCTCTAATAAGTTTTATAAGAATAATTCAGTCTTAGTCAATAAAATATGGAATGAATTAAAAAACATAAATACTTCAGATAAATTTAAACATATAAGAGCCAAGTATTAATATGAAGTATTTACATGATTAGATTATTATTTTTACTGTTTTTTTTAGGCTCTTCATTAAGTATAGCTGATGATAAGAGAACACAGGATATTGCAATTCTAAGTGCAAGCTCTGTTTATGATTTAGATATTAAAAGATTACCAAAAGTTCTTAATAATTTTTTAGAAAAAAATAAAGATTTACAAGCAATAGAAATTATTGATGTAATTGGCAATGAAACTATATTTTCGTATTATATCAATAATAGCAGTTTTATCTTTCAGAAAAAAATTCCTAAAAAATTTAAAGAATTCAATAAATATGAATCAGACATTATTTACGATAATGAAATTATAGGTAAAGTTATTGCATTTTATAAATCAACTCAGAATAAAATTCAATTCTCTGAAAATGAAAAAAAATGGTTATCAAATAATCCCATCAGCAGAATAGCTATCATGAATTATTGGCCACATGATGATGATGATAATAGTTTACACACAGAAGTTTTAAAACTTATCAATAAATATGCCGGTACCAATTTAATTCCTATTAAATTTAATGCCTGGAGCAATGGGTTTTCAAAAGCAGTTCTAGGTGATGATATTGTTGGTATTATGGGACTTAGTTGGTCTAAAAAAAGAGAAAATGAGTATTTTTTCTATACCCCAACCTATGATTTTACTCCTTCATATTTAATTACTAGAAAAGATAATGACTCTATAAAATCAATCTCGGACTTAAGAAATAGAACGGTCTATTTAAAAGAAAACTCCATTACTCATAAACTAATAAATGACGTATCACCATCTATAAAAATAATAGATAAAAAAACAATACCTGATATGTATGTAAGTCTTTCACAAAATGAAGGAGCAGATGCAATTGTCTCTTATTTTATTGACGAATTTAAACTTGACCAATACAATTTAAAACTGGTTCAAACAAATTATGAAAGGTATGGAGAAGTTGCTATTGGTGTTAACCATAAATATCCAGAGCTAGCATCTATTATTAAAAAGGCATTTGAAACTATACCAAAGACAAAATTATCACAATTAAGAGATAAAAAATGGATCAATAAAATTAAATATAAAAATTTAATCATAAGTGCTGCTGAAAAAAAATGGCTGGATAAAAATGAAAAGATAACGTATGTATATGATCCAGACTGGAAACCTTTTGAGTGGATGGATGATTTAGACCATCATTCAGGAATAATTGCAGATTTAATTAAATTAATTACCCAAAAAAGTGGTATCGATTTTAAACCAATAAATTCTAAGACATGGACAGAAGCTACAAATAAAGTAGTTTCAAAAGAAGTTCAAATGTTCAGTGCTGTAGGAGAAACAACCCAAAGGTTAAAGTACCTTAACTATACTAAAAATAAATTGTATTCTACTCCTTATATTTTTGTTGGAAGGCAAGGAGAAAAATATATTGATGGATTAGCATATGTTTCAAATGAAAAAATTGCTGTTTTAAAAGATTCTTCTATTCATGAGATATTAAAAGAGAAATATCCAAAGCTGAAGCTTATTTTAATGAATACCCCACAAGATGGTTTTGAACAATTAAAAAACAAAGAGATAGACATCTTTATTGTTAACGCTGCAACTGCTAAATATTATATAAATATACTAGGATATAAAGAGTTGAGAATTGCTTTCAAAACAAAAGAAAATTTAGACTTAAAAATAGCACTTAGAAAAGATTTACCCAAAGAAGCAATATCTGTCATAGATAAAACTATTGATACTATCAGCGAAAAAGAACTCAGCGATATCTTTCATAAATGGACAGATATTAAAATACGAAAAGAAACAAACTGGGTATTAATAGGTCAAATATCAGCAGTGATATTATTTATACTTATTTTTATCGTCATAAGCAATAGAAAACTAAAAGTTATGGTTGAAGAAAAAACTTCAGAACTCAACGAACAAAAAAATGAGCTAGAGAGTTTGGTTAACTCTTTTGATAAAAATGTCATCGCTTCTAAAACTGATGCTAATGGATATATTACTTATGCCAGTGAAGCTTTTTGTAGAATCAGTGGTTATACACAAGAAGAATTATTAGGTAAAGAGCATAAATTCATGCGACATCCAGATATGGATGATGAAATTTTTGAAGAGTTGTGGGAAGCGATTACATCCAATAAAACATGGGTAGGTGAAATTAAAAGTCTTAAGAAAGATGGTGGACATTATTGGGCCAAGTCATTTATTTCTCCTATCGTTGATTCTCAAAATAATGTAACTGAATACAGTGCAATACGACACGATATCACTGCTAAAAAAGAAGTAGAAGACTTAAGTGTGAATCTTGAAAATAAAGTTATAGAAAAAACAAGAGACTTAAACAAACAACTTAAAATTGTAACTGAAGCAGAGCGAAAACAATATGAGCTATTGGAAGAAATTCAACACCGAAAAAAAGATATTGAACAAATTCTTTCCAATATTTTATTGCCTATTTTAATCACCTCAAAAAAAGACAGAGTAATTTTATATGCAAATAAATATGCAGAAATCCAATATAAAATGCCACTTGATGAGCTTGTAGGTAGCAATATTGATGATATCTACACAGCCAATAATCAAAAAGAACATCTTATTGAAATGTTACAAACAAAAGGACATGTTGAAAATCTAGAAGAAGTTTTTAAAACATTCGATGGAGAAGAGTTTATTGCACTATTATCAGTCACCCCTATTAATTACAAAGGGGAAGATTCTTATATTGGAATGGTAACAGATATAACCAAACAAAAAGAACAAGAAAAAGAAGTAAGAACTTTACATCAACACACAAAAGATAGTATAGAATACGCCTCATTAATACAAGGCGCCTTGATACCCAATGATGACTTGTTTAAAGAATATTTTAAAGATTATTTTGTCATTTGGAATCCCAAAGATATCGTAGGTGGAGACATCTATCTTTTTGAACAGTTAAGACATGAAGATGAGTGTTTACTTATGGTAATAGATTGTACAGGACATGGTGTACCTGGGGCATTTGTAACAATGCTGGTTAAAGCTGTTGAGAGAGAAGTCATATCTAAAATCATGAGTAATAAAGACATGGATGTAAGTCCTGCATGGGTAATGAAATATTTTAATAAAACGCTAAAAAAACTATTGCAACAAGAAACTAAAGACAGTATTTCAAATGCAGGTTGGGATGGACAAGTATTTTATTATAATAAAAAAGAAAAAATAGCTAAATTTGCCAGTGCAAGAAATTCAATCTTCTATATCCAAGAAAATGAACTAAAAGAAATAAAAGGAAATAGACACTCTGTTGGTTATAAAGACAGTGATGTAGATTATGAGTTTACAGAACACAATATCAAGATCAAAGAAGAAACAAGATTTTATATTTCAAGTGATGGGTATTGGGACCAAATGGGTGGAGAGAAAAATCTTTCATTTGGTAAAAAAAGATTTAAACAACTTATTAATGAAATTTATAATGAACCTATGGCAACACAAAAAGAAAAATTTTTAAATGCGATGAAAGAGTACCAAGGTGCTTATGAATCAAATGATGATGTTACAGTTATTGGGATTAAAATTTAAGGATGAATCAACAAAAACAATGTAATACTAATCGTTATTTTGTTAGATAACTTTAACCGCAAGGAAATGAATATAAATTATAATCATTTCTTTTAATGAAAAAAGGGGAAAAATATGCTTGTATCTAGATTAAGAACACTGATGGAAGAAGAAGGAATATTATTTTCCTTTTCTGGTTTAATTTCTCAGTCATTAACATCATTTACAATTAAATCTGTTCAAGAACAGTTAGAAGAATTTAATATTGACCATAAAATTATAAAAACTATGTTTTTAATAACCATTGAACAATTACAAAATGTCATGAGTTATTCAAAAAACAGACTCATCAATGATGGGAATAAGTTTATAAGTCCTGGTATCTTCGTAATTGGATTTGATCAAAAAAATAAAAAATATTATGTTTCGAGTTCAAACGAAATTGAAGAAGATGATAAAGAAAAAATCAGTAAAAAAATTGACTTGATTAATTCCATGGAAAACAAACAACTAAGAGATTACTTAAGAGAACAATTACGAACAGCCGAAAATAAACATGAAAGAGGCGCAGGAGTAGGTTTTGTTGAAATGGCAAAACGATCCAGTGAAAAATTGGAATATCACTTTGAAAATATAGATGGAAAAACATATTTTCATATTATAACTTACATTTAAAAGGAACATTATGGAAAACTTACATATAACAGCAACAGACTATACACCTGATATTAATTTTGATGCCAAATGCGGTATATTAGAAATGAAGGGAAAATCATATCCTGAAAATACATTTGAATTTTATAAACCTATAAATAAATGGATTCATGATTATTTGACAACTACACTTTGTGAAAAAGTAAGTATAAATTTAAATATAGAGTATATGAACTCTAGCAGTTTAAAAGCATATTTTGATATGTTTGACAGTTTTGAAGAAGCACATAATGATGGCAAAATACTTGAAATAAAGTGGATTTATGATGAAGAAGATGATATATCAGAAGAGACAGGAGAAGATTTTATAGAAGATTTTGAAAACCTAAATATTCAATTAGTTATAAAATAATATATATATCAAGAGTACATAGGAAATAATAAATGGCAAATGTAAGTAAAGAAGATGAAATAATAATAAATTCAAAATCAATTTTATTAAAATCATCAACAAATGATAATACTAATGATTCTTCCATTGTTAATGAGTACGATAAATTATTAACGAATTATATTAAACTCAATAAACAGTTAAAAAGAATGATGAAACTGGGAGACTCTTCCTCGAAAAATTCACGTGAAAAAAACAAGAAAACAGTCTCTATTGCAAGAAATAAAATATTAAACAGCATAACAGAGCGTAGAAAAATTAAAGAAAAATTACCAACAGGAGATCCAGCTGATAAAAAGCAAATAGAGGGCCTAACAAAATTATTAAAGATTTCAATGGATAAAGTAGCACGTTTAGAAAAAAAATAGCTACAAAAAATAAAACTATAGAAATAGATAGTGATTTAGGACAATATACCTAGAAGTTTTATTTGTTTTTTTTACAAATAAATATTAATTTATCTGCTTCATCATCAGTGTGTAAGTTAAAGTTGATTATTTTTTCTATATCAAAACCGGCATTATTTAGTTTTTGTTTTAAAACTTTTGTTTCATGATAGTATTGGGTTACTCTGTCTTGCTCTTTTTTATAAAGATTTTTTTGATCTTTACTGAAAAATGTAATATCTGTTTTTAGTTTTTCATCTTCAAAAATAGCATCAATGGCAATAAAATTATCTTTATTATTAATATTCAAACTTCCTTGAGCAATCTCTTCAAATCCAAATAAAGAATTTACATCAAATATAAAATAACCATTACTGTTGAGAGAGCAAAAAGCATCTTTAAAGAATGAAGAGAGTTCTTGTTTGGGGATATAATTTATAACATCAAAGATAGCTGTTAAACAGTCATATGTTTCTTTGATTTCATTTAATGCAATAGCTTTCGCATCCAAATTAAAAGATTGGCATACTTTAATTTGTTCGACACTTAAATCAATTCCAACAGCTGTCTTAGCATTTGCTTTTAAGTGATTCAAAAAAGCACCTTGTCCACAACCAACATCTAAAATATTGTCTAAATCTTTTTGAAAGATGATTGATAAGAATTCTTTATGAAGCTGTATCACCTCATCTTCAAACTCTAAATATGGCTCAACTTTGGCATATAACTCTAATCCCATTAAAGTGTTGCTTCAATTCTTTCTCGTAAATTTAGAATTTTCTCTTTTTTTGCATAAAATGAATTTTTATTTGCAATTAATTGTGCACTGCTTGTCATAATTGTGGGACCCACTTCTAAACCATTTTGTTTCATGGTTAACCCTGTTTCAACAATATCAACAATACAATCACTAAGCCCCACTAAGGGTGCGAGCTCAATTGAACCATATAATTTAATAATATCAACAGCCATTGCTTTTTCTTCAAAATATTTCTTAGCTATTGTTGTATGTTTGGTTGCAACTTTAATTTCGCTTTTAGTCCAATCTAGCTCTTCACCAGCTCTAAGTCCAATTGCTACTTTACATTTACCAATTTGTAAATCTAAAAGTTTAATTAAGTCATATTCTTTTTCTTCTAATACATCCAGTCCAACCACACCTAAATCAGCAGCTCCATGCATAACATAAGTTGGAACATCTTGGTTTCTTACGTTTAGAAATGTAAATCCACTTTTTTCCAGTATTAATTTTCTGTCTTCAAAAACAAACTTTTCATTAAAAGCTTTTTCAAACTTTTCTAATGTTTGTTCTGCGATTCTTCCTTTAGGCAATGCAATTGTTAGCATCTATAATCCCCTTCATATTCTCAAATATTAAGTCTTCTTTGTATACGCTATGTTCAAAATACTGGCTTAAAAATTTTCCATCACCACCAGTAAATATCACTGTTTTATCTTGTACTATTTCTTTTATTGGTAAAATTATTGCTTTTAAAATAGAGTATGAAATAGCATCTTTTGTATGAAGTGGTATTTTATCTAAGTTTACCTTTACACTGATGTCAAAATCAAGTTTAGGTGATATTAAAGAATAGATTTTTTCAAAGTTTCTCAAGCCAGGAAGGATAAATCCACCTTCATGAACACCCTCTTTCATAATATCAACCGTGATTGCACTACCTGCATCAACAATCACTGCGTCTTTATATCCAATACAAGCAATAATTCTATCAACACCCATACCCACATAAGAAGTTTTAAAACGGATTAAATCTTGTATATCAACGCAATCATCATAAGTGACTTTAAGTTTAGCAGTGGCATTTTCATTTACACTGATAAAATAAACGGGTTTTTTGAATTGAGGCAATTCTTCATTAAGAGAAAATTTTTTGTGTTGTCCATTAATTAAAAAATGAAAGGTGGTATTGCCTATATCACATAAAATCAATTTTTACACTCCATCCATTTTCTTTAAGAAGGGCTTTAGCATGTGAACATAAAGGAGAAGAAATCAAAAGTATCTTTTTTTTATAGTTATGCTTTTTAAAATCAACCAATTTATTATAAATATCCATTAAATCATTTGCATTTTTTCGTAAAAATCTGCTTTTGGCATCAAGTATAAAAATAGCATAATAGTTTTTATCAATTCCAATACCATCATAAATTCTTATTTTTTTTCTGGAGCCTAAAACTTTAGGTTGTATTTCATTTAATTGTTTAAACAGTACATTTTTATTGACAAAATAAGTTGTTAATTCTTTCAAGTTCGTATATCCTTTGAAAGCTATTTTATCTAAAAATTATTTGGCGACATCTGAAACCCAATCAAATTATTTAAATATCTCTTTTAAAGTATTCATGGGTCTGAATTTTAATCTTTTATGCGCATAGGTTTTATCATTTTCATCGTAACTTATGTCAACTTTAAAATTTGTATAATCAAGTTTAATATGTTTTACTTTATCATGTTCAAAAACAAAACGTATACTTTTTTCCTTAAAATCTAAGTTGGTCATGCTGATATATATGGGTTCATCATGTTCATCTCTGTTTAATATTATCTCAGAGTTTTTAATATTATAAAAAGTCATAAGAACACTGATATAAGCATGTTTTTCTAAGGTAAAAAACAAAAATTTATCATAAACCTTACAATTTTCAGGAGTATCTTTTAAAGGACAAAGCAATCGAATCTCAAATTCTACGGCATCGGATTTGATACTGTCTTCGTCTATTTGAGCTTCTTCAAAAAAATTAAATTCACCTAAGAACTCTTCAAATTTTTCAATTTCTGTTATCGTAGTATTCATATGAATCCTTTAATCAGATTTATCAATACTCTATAATATCAGAAAAACCAAATAACTTTTCTTAGATTAACCATCTAAACCCAAAATTAAAATACTATTACAAATGAAACTACTCTTAGTATTTAAAAAACTTATTAACATCTTTTGCTATAATCTGCACTTTATTACTATCTTGAAATAAAACAGTGATAATAGAGGAATAAATATGAAAAAATTATACATAGTATCAACAGGTGCTGGTGGTACTTCTTATCTTACACGTGAAGCAATTGATGCAATAAATGACTCAGAAGTAATTGTTGGTTATACAAAATATATTAAAGAATTAAAACTTGAATTTGGTGATAAAGAATTATATAACTCAGGTATGACAAAAGAAATTGCCAGATGTGACCAGGCCATTGAAATAGCTCGTACAGGAAAAACAACAACCATTGTTTCCAATGGAGATGTTAATGTTTTTGGAATGGCTACCCTTGTCATTGAACTTATGGATGAAAAAAACTTATGGGATGAAGTTGAAATTGTATCAGTTCCTGGAGTTTCTTCGGTATTTGCAGCAGCTTGTAAAGTAGGAGCTCCTTTATCTCAGGATTTTGCAGTGGTCTCCCTCTCTGATAGATTGACAGATCCAAACATGATAAATAAAAGAATTTTTAATGCTCTTGATGCTGATTTTGTTTTAGCAATCTATAATCCAAAATCGAAAAAAAGAACCAAACCTTATTTGGATTTTTTAGACATATTAAATAAATTTGATGAAAAAATAGTAACCGTTGCTCAAAATGTAGGAAGAGAAGCAAAAGAGCATATTGCGATTACTACCAGTACAGACTTAATCAATCAAGGATTAGAACACGCAGACGTGGGTATGTCAACACTTATTATTGTAGGAAATTCTAATTCCAGATTAACAAAAAATGGAAAGATTTTAACACCTCGTGGATATTTACACAAGTATGATAAAGAGGGAGATTTAAAATAGAATTTTCCTAAATTCTGCATGTTAATTTTTATACATAATAATCCACACTGCTTTTTATGAATATAATATTTTTTATAAACAGTAAGGATTATTATGGATAAAAACATTTATGAAACCAACACTTTAGTCTCACAATATTGTGAGTTTCATTATGGTGATGAATATTTTGGAGTTAAAAACTTTTTACAAAACTCAGTTGAACTTCTCTCCCCCTTTTTAGAAGATATTAAAACACATAAAGCTTTGGACTTAGGTTGTTCAGTTGGAAGAAGCAGTTTTGAACTGGCAAACATCTTTGATGATGTTATTGCAATTGATTACTCTCATAACTTTATAAATACAGCCAAAAATTTGCAAGATGAAAATAAAATTGATTATGAAATTACTGTTGAGGGAGATATCAAAGAGCATAAAACCATTGATTTGGCTACTCTTGACTTATTAAAAAATAAAAACAGAGTTCAATTTCTTCAAGGAGATGCACTTAATTTAGATACTTCTTTACAAAACTTTGATTTAATATTTTGTTCAAACTTAATTGACCGATTAGAAAACCCAACTGCTTTTTTACAAGAAATACAATCAAGATTAAACGAAAATGGAATTTTAGTTATTCTCTCACCCTATACCTGGCTAGAAGAGTACACTAAAAAAGAGCAATGGTTAGGTGGTTATAAAGAAGATAATAAAAAAGTCTATACTCTGTGTAAATTAAAAAAAGAGTTACATCCACTCGAACTTGTTGATAGATTTGATGTAGAATTTGTTATAAAAGAGACTAAAAGAAAATTCCAACACACTATTTCAGAGATGAGTATTTGGGGACGACCACTAGAGGTTTAGCGCATTCATTCTGGTTTTTATGAGTTGTTGATTTAATAAACTCGAGTTATTATTTTCAATCGACTCATATTCATCAAATAAACTTTGATATTGTAAATACATATTATCATATGAAAAAAATAAATCATCATTATCTTCATTTCTATCACGTTCATTTTTTGAAAAACTCATCATATCATTCATATGTGCACTCACATCAAATTGTAACATAGTAAATTGAAACTCTTTTTCCAGCTTAATTTGTTCGGCTTTTACTTCACCATCGAGTTGGTCAATAATACTTTTTCTAAGCCAAGCACCATTATCATTCTCATTTGAAAGATAACTGTTTCTGTTTGACATCATATTATATAAATAAGATTGAGAATTTTGTAAACCATCTTGAGATAAAACCATATTAAACATCGCTTCATTCATACTTGGATTACTGCTAAATAACGTTGAGAGTTTCAGAGTATTTAAAAGTTCATTTTGCTGTTTATCTTTATAAAACTCTTCTATTTCTCCAAGAGTCATTCCATTTATTTTTTGAAAAGATATTTCTTCATCTTGAGAGAGTGAGTCCAAGACATCGTGATCGTTTATCGCGTTCTTAAAGGCATCTATTTGATTTGTTTCATCTTTATTATTGTGTACTTGTGCATTAACACCAGAAGTTACATTTTGTATTTCCATACTAACCTCCTATAATATAAAACTATTGTATCATAAATAATTATATATATTATTTAAATAGATAATCTAATTGTTAAAGATTATTTTCTTCTAATTTCAAATTTTTGAGG
>Ga0105351_1000642_pt1 | contig 16448 bp, 18 predicted proteins | sample EN4Hudsemesocosm_FD_83662 | JGI IMG/M metagenome (GOLD analysis project Ga0105351, IMG submission 83662) | Methane-oxidizing microbial communities from mesocosms in the Hudson Canyon - EN4B Hudson Canyon | ecosystem: Environmental > Aquatic > Marine > Cold seeps | place: Hudson Canyon... | reverse complement strand
TACTACTAATCCCTTTTCTATGGCGACTGGCTATATGATTGCGGATATCAATTATCTGAATATCCTGCCATTGTTGATACTCTTTTTGGCTGCAAAAGTTGATTAGCTGAGTGATGTCTCTCTGGTAACTTTTTACAGTATGTTCAGAAGCCCTTTTTTCAACTTCCAGATGATGGAAAAAACTGTCGAGTGATTGAAGGGCTTGTGAATCCATTTTGAGAATGATTGTTTAGGCAGGGTTTTCTTGTAAAATAGAAATTAACCGTGTCCCAATCACTTCACTCATTTGGGTTAAAAATAAATTACCCATACTGTAATGAAAGCGCGTGTCATCTCTACTGCCGATAGCGATAAGTCCTTCAAGTTCTGTAAAAGACATAGGTACGATAGCACAAGACTTTACTTCATTTGCAACATCACCGAACAAAAAACGAGCCTGTGCAAGTGTTGGTCTGCCACATTTTGGTTGATTTTGATTGAGTTCGTTATCAAAGTGAGACAAGTTTTCATTATTAGGGCTAACAAAAACATCACTAATAGCCGACTCAGAATCTTCTTTAATAATTCTTATGGACGAAAAGTCAGTTAAAAAACAGTCGGCAAATACTTTATCAAGATTGGCAACCACATCTTCAATGGAGCTTGCTTCCATTAAGGCCAAAGTCAATTCATGCATGCGGTTAAAAGAAGTGTCATTATCTCTGGCAATTTCAATTAAAGCGGTTAATTGATTTTCCAGTTCATGGTGCTTGCTTCTAAAAATTTCCAGTTGCTTAGAAACTAAAGAGACGGCGTTGCCACTTGGGTGAGGAATACTTATATTTTCCAATAAAGACAAGTGCTGATGAAAAAATTCAGGATGCTCTAATAAATAACTTTCAACTTGTGCCGGTTTAAGCTCACTTTCTTGTTCTGTACTATCATCACTCATAATTGTATTTGTCCTTCAAAGACTGATTCAGCCGGACCTTTCATAAAAACAGCTTGTCCACGACCAGACCAGTTTATTACTAATTGTCCACCGGGTAACTCTACATAGATATTACTATTATCCAGTAAATTTTGCTCTATGCCTATAACAACAGCAGCACATGCACCACTACCACAGGCTAATGTTTCAGCAGCTCCTCGTTCATAAACACGTAGTTTAATATGTTGCCGGTCAATAATTTGCATAAAACCAATATTCGCGCGTTCAGGAAAGAATGGATGGCTTTCCAAGGTTTCACCTAATTCAACTACGGGTGCAGTATTTATATCAGTTACCTGAATAACAGCATGTGGATTTCCCATAGAAACCGCACCAAAGGCCTTCTCAGTATTGTTGATAGACACACTGTAAAAAAGTGCTTCGTCATTTGTTTTTAAAGGAATATGAATCGGCGAATGTCTAGGTATTCCCATATTAACTGTAATTTGACCATCGTCGTCAAAAGTGAGTAGTAACTGCCCCGAGTCAGTATCTACCCTAATTTCATTTTTATCTGAAAGACCTTTATCTCGAACAAAACGAGCAAAACAACGAGCACCATTCCCACACTGCGCAACTTCACTACCATCAGCATTAAATATACGGTATTTGAAATCAGCATTATCATTAGCAGGCTTTTCGACTAATAATAATTGGTCACATCCAACACCAAAATTCCTATCAGCAAGAAATTTAATCTGTTTCTTTGATAATGAAATTTGTTGATTAATCGCATCGATAACAACAAAGTCATTACCTAGCCCATGCATTTTTGTAAATTTGATCATGGTAATAATTTTTCCCCAGCCCAAAGCTGAGGAATAGACTCGCGTTCTCGAATCACATGAATGTCTTTAGCATCAACCATAATCTCAGCGACTTTGGGTCTTGAGTTATAGTTAGAGCTCATTGTAAAGCCATAAGCACCGGATGAACGAACAACCAATAAATCACCTTGAGATAGTTTTAACAGCCTTTCTTTACCTAAAAAATCACCAGTTTCACAAACTGGCCCAACAATATCCCAGCTGATTTCTTCAACAGTACTTTCTGTATTAACAGGGATAATATTTTGCCAGGCACTATAGAGAGAGGGGCGAACCAAATCATTCATTGCTGCATCAACAATAGCAAAGTTTTTGTATTGAGTTGGCTTTAAATATTCTACTTTGGTAACTAAAACTCCTGCATTACCGGCAATTGCTCTGCCTGGTTCTAGCGCAATTTCATAATTGTTGTCACCCAGACGTTCTAATATAGCAGACACATATTCTGATGGTTCTGGCGGTTTTTCATCTTTATAACAAATACCAAGTCCACCGCCTAAATCTAAATGATGTAACTCAATTCCTTGTTGCTTCAAACGATTTACTAAATCAAGCACTTTATCTAGGGCGGCTAAAAATGGTGAAGTGTCGGTTAATTGAGAGCCTATGTGGCAATCAATTCCAATAATATTGATATGCTCCATTTTTGCCGCACGGCTGTATTCAGCCAAGGCCAAGTCAATATCAATACCGAATTTATTTTCTTTTAGACCAGTAGAAATATAGGGATGGGTTTTTGCATCAACATTAGGGTTTACCCGAAATGATACAGGGGCTATAACGCCTAATTTTCCTGCAAGTTGATTAATTCTGTCTAACTCTCCAGGGACTTCAATATTAAAACAACGAATCCCAGTTTTTAATGCAGCAACAATTTCATCTTCACGCTTACCTACGCCAGAAAATACAATTTTCTTAGGATCTCCACCAGCAGTTAGTACGCGTTCAAGTTCGCCTTGTGAGACGATATCAAAACCGGAGCCAAGTCTGGCAAGGATATTAAGAATGGCAATATTTGAATTGGCCTTAACTGCATAACAAATTAAATGTGGATGGTCACCAAATGCCTGGTCAAAGGCTGTCCAGTGTTTTTCAAATGTGGCCCGAGAATAAACATAACAAGGAGAGCCATATTGAGAAACTATTTCTTTAATAGCCACATCTTCAGCAAATAATTGTTTGTCGCGGTAATTAAAACAATCCATCTTTATTTCTCTTCCTCAGGTACATATATTGGAGCTTCTTCATCAGGGTGGTAAAGAGGACCGACTTGTCCGCAGGCTTGCAGAACAATGACTGATGAGGTTAGGTATAAAAATAGCAGTAACTTTTTCATGGAAAATTAAATTTCAGAGTAAACAACAGAGGGTAGCCAGGTAGCTAGTTCAGGCCAAAAGGCTAAAATTGCTAACATCATAAGCTGAATGGCAATAAAAGGCATTACACCTTTATATATTTGTCCTGTAGTAATTTCTTTTGGAGCAACGCCTCGCAGATAAAATAAAGCAAAACCAAATGGTGGTGTTAAAAAGGATGTTTGTAAATTGATGGCAATCATAATACCCAGCCATACGGGGTCAATTCCCATTGCAAGTAAAATTGGCCCAACAATAGGGACGATAACAAAGGTAATTTCAATAAAATCCAGTACAAATCCCAGTAAAAACATTACCAGCATTACTAGAAACATAGCGCTAAACTTTCCACCTGGCAGGTCTGATAATAATTCAATAATTAATTCATCACCTTCAAAACCGCGAAAGACTAAAGAAAATAATGCGGCACCAATTAAAATCATAAACACCATACTTGTAACTTGTGTGGTATTTAGCATGACTTCTTGTAGACTTTTTAAGCTGAGTCTGTCAGTGGTAAAAGCAAGAATGATACTGCCCATAGCACCTACAGCAGCAGCTTCAGTAGGTGTTGCCAAGCCAGCCATAATTGAACCTAGAACCGAAAAAATCAGTAATAAAGGCGCAGCCAGGCTTTTAAGAATACGAAGATAAAAGCCTGATTTTCTAATTTTTTTATCTGGTGCAGGCATAGAAGTAGGAGAAAGCCAGGCTGTTAAAAATATGTACATTAAATACATAAGCACCAAACCTAAACCTGGTAATAATGCTCCGGCAAACAAGTCACCGACTGAAACTGTCTCAGGTGAGAAGATCCCCATATCCAATTGAGCTTGTTGATAAGCACTGGAAATAACATCTCCCAGTAATACTAATACGATGGAGGGAGGAATAATTTGTCCTAATGTTCCAGATGCACAAATAGTCCCGCAGGCGATGGATGGGTTATAACCATTGCGTAACATAGTAGGTAATGATAACAGTCCCATTGTGACAACAGTTGCACCCACAATTCCAGTGCTGGCTGCCATTAACATACCAACCAAAGTAACTGAAATACCTAAACCTCCGGGTAATGAGCCAAATAATTCAGCCATTGCTTCCAACAAGTCTTCAGCAATTTTAGCCCTTTCTAGCATTACCCCCATAAATACAAATAGTGGCACTGCCATTAATGTTTCGTTACTCATAATGCCGAATAAGCGATTGGGAAGTGCATTTAAAAAGGCGACATCAAACAGCTCAAATTGCAAGCCTACTGTGGCAAATGCTAATGCAGTTCCACTTAAGGCAAAGGCAACGGGGTATCCGGAGAGTAGAACGATAAAAACAGCCGCAAACATCCATAAAGCTAAAAAGCTATCCATTGCCCTCTCCTGTTACATTAAGGGCAGTCAATAAATTTTGTAAAAATAAAGCAATACTTTGCAGAATTAACAAAACTGCCATAATGATAATAGTGGTTTTTAATAAATAGACTCCTGGCAGCCCACCAGAATTACGAGAACTTTCTTTAATAGACCAAGAGTCAGAGACATAGTCCCAGCTACTCCAAATAATAAAACCAGTAACGGGCATCAGTAGTAAAAGTGTACCTAGGCAGTCTATCCAGGCTTTTGTTTTGTCACTACAGCGTTGATAAAAAATATCAACTCGAACATGGCCATCATGTTTTAAGGTATACGCGGCACCCATCATAAAAATGATGGCATGCATGTAAGTAACAGATTCTTGAAGCGCGACCCAACCAAGGTCAAAAGCATAGCGCAACACAACAATAATAAAAGTAGTTATAACCATTAACAAAGTTAACCAGGAAATAGATTTTCCTATCCACTCATTTAGGCTATTTATAATGGAAATACAGCTGCGGCTGATTTGGGTAGCGCTGGACATAGAATATCAGGCAAAAGGGTGATTTTACCTGATAACAGAAGGATTTAGAAATTTCGAAATAGCGGGTATCTGATAAATATGTTTTTAAACAGAACTTTCAGTTTCCTCATCAACTAAATCACCTGAAACGGGTTCTTGTGCAATAGCCGCTTCAACTGGTGTTGATTGGATGCGAGCTTCTTCCCATAGTTGTTCTAGTTCTTGTTGCGGATATAAAAAATCGGCAACCAAAACAGGAATTAAAAATAAGATCATAACGCCAACAGGGTTAAAGCCTGGATTAATAATATCTGCAATCCAAAAAGCGCCGATGCTGCCAACAACCAGAACAATGGGGTTAGGTAGTTTTATCTTTTTCATAACAAGGTTATCGTCATGACTGCTTAAAACTTTAAAAAGCTAAAATAGAGTTGGATTTAAAATTAACCCACAACTGATCACCTAGAGATATTTTTAACTCTTTAAGTGCCTGAGGTGTAATTAAAACCTGAAATAATTCACCAGCCAAAACAGAGATCCGTATTTTCCCGTTTTCATCGATAATGGCTGTAACTTTACCTTGAAACTGGTTGCGCATGCTTGAGTTGATGATTTCTCTGGATAATACAATTTCATCGGGTGCGATGGAAACATGCTGATAATTTCGCAGATCATCGGCCAGCATAATTTTGATTTTACCTGTATCGAATAATTGCTTATTAACAGAACCTTGAAATAGATTAATTAATGCTGTTTTAACTGATTTTCCCTTTACTAAAGAAATAACATCATCTGCGATTGTAATACCCTGCAAACGATTATGAGTGCTGAATATCAGTGTTTTTTTATTTTGTTGAATATAGCGATGAATAAACTGTTCCAGTAGCTGCTGACTGTCATGATCCAGATAGCTAAAGGGTTCATCCATAATTAATACGTCAGGATTAGTAACAATAGCTCGTGCCAAGGCAACTTTTTGTTGTTCGCCACCAGATAATTGTTTGGCTTGTTGCTGACTAAGGTGAGAAATATTTAGCTCTTCCAGAGCCGTATCAATCAGCGATTGAAAATTTTGTTTTATGTGATGAAATTTAAGGGGACTTACAATATTTTCTGATACAGAGCCTCTCAACATGTAAGGCTTTTGTGCTACAAAGGCAACACGTTTGATAAACGAAGCAGTATTTTGTTTTGTAACAGATTTGCCAAAGAAATCAATCTGCCCTTGCTGGCTTTTTTCTAAAAAAGATAATAAATTAAGTAGGGTGCTTTTACCGCAACCGTTGGGGCCAATTAATGCCGTGATTTTGTTTGCCCGAATTGATAATTCAGGCAGAGATAAAGCAACGGTGTCTTGGTAACAAAAACGGATACCACTTAATTGGTAAGCATTGCTCATATAGTGACCTCAGCATTTGCTCTGTGATATTCAAGTAGCTGTCTAAAGGCTAAAGGGTCTTTAACTGACGTGAGCTCACCTGGTTTTGGATTAAGCTGATGTTCAATTCTTGATAGCCAAAAACGCAAAGCAGCACGCCTTAAAAAAATGGGCAGATAGTCAATTTCATCTACTGATAAAGGCCTGACTTTTTCATATCCATTTAAAAGTGCATCAAACTTTAATTGATTTATGCCACCAGCTTCCGTGCACCAGTCATTACAAGTGACTGCAATATCAAAAATATAATAATCAGTACAGGCGTTGTAAAAGTCTAAAATACCAGAGATATGGACGTGCTGAATAAGAACATTGTCTTTGAATAAGTCGGCGTGAATAATTCCCATTGGGAGTTGTGGTAAGCTGAGATCCAATTGAAAATCAAATTCAGATCGAAGTAGATTTATCTCTTCTTTTCTAAGATAAGGAGAGATTTTGGTAAAAACACTTTGGCAGCCATTTAAATTTTTGATATTGGCTTGTTGAAAATGTGAATGCCTAGTGTAGATATGTAACTTGGCTAAATATGACCCTACCTCAGCACACTGTTCAGTTGATGGCTTATGTACCGAACTCCCCGATAAATGATTAAATAATGCAGCAGGTTTATTATTTATAGTAGTAATAAATGAATCGTTGTTTTGAAGTTGCGGTCTTGGTGAAGGGAAACCTTGTTGACCGAGGTGATTTAACAGAGAAAAATAACCAGTCAACTGTTGAGTGGTTAAAGATTCAAAAAGGGTTAAGACAAATTTACCTTGAGAGGTAACAATCACATAATTACTATTTTCAATACCTGCTTGAATACCGGAAAATTCAACTAAACTTCCTACTGAATATTGCGATAGAAAATCTTCAAGTTGTTGCTGATTTACAGTAGTGTAAACGGACATAATAATTCTGCTAAGTGACTTGTTTTGACTATTGTAACAAGTATAGTTTTAGAGCTAAATGTGGAGTATAAATGGGACTTGATTCAGTAGAGTTAGTTATGGCTGTGGAAGAAGAGTTTAATCTTGTGATTGCAGATGAAGATGCTGAAAAGATTTGTACGGTGGGAGAGTTTAACCGATACCTTATCAACGAGTGTAAGAATAAACAGCTAATAATAGATGACGATGAAATATGTAGAAGATTAAAGAAAGTTATTGTGTATCAACTAGGTGTTAAGCCAGAGCAGGTAACCAAACATGCAAATTTTGTTTATGATTTGGGAATGGATTAGTGCTGTTGCCTGATTAAAATGCTTGGCATCGTGTTCGTACGCATGTTTAAGGTTAATCCCACTCAAAGATTTTCCATTGATTAATTTGCATACCTTTATCTAAATCACTTCCTCTGACATCCATATTACCATCGCCATCAGTATCAATTAAGTAATAGGCTGGGCCTGCAATTGGAACGACTTTTACCATATAAAGTTGGCCGTTTTTACGATATTCCTGAATTGTTTTATTGCCTTTACGAATAATGGTGATATCCGGTTCTAATGTCTCGCCACTTTGGACAGGCATAGGTAACTCAGGTGGCTCTGGAACAGGTGCCAGATTTTGAGGCTGCTGGGCAAATGAAGTCGTTGAAATAATTATTAGACTTAAAGCAATATTATATTGACGCATAGTTTTGTCCGATAGTCGTTCTTTTCTTCCATCATAGTACAGTTTCTTAATGCGGGTAAAATTTACAATTATTTAAATGGGGAATTTACTACTAAAGCGAAAAAAAACCTGATCTGTGTGATTTGCCTGATTACATTTGTGCCAAATGCCATAAAAGCAATTGTTTTATTCTCTGCATGTCTTGTTTTTCAAGCATTTGCAATAGCCAAAACTAATAATACCAATCAATAACTGTGCCAGTGTTAGCGGCATATTGTCACGCGGCAATATGCCACATTTTCATTATTCAGATTTAAACCTAAACTACGATCAACTCTTGAGTATGCGCTATTTAAGTTGTTATGAACCTTCCTTTATAAGCGACCTTTGGGTCGCTTTTTTTTTGACTATCGTTTTTTATTTATAAACTAATCAACTATGGCTTTTGAATTTTTAGACCTAGAAAGTAAATTATATACACCAACCAAAATGCTGACTTCTCAGCTTCAAAATGAATTTGTGAATTTGTATGCCGCTATTCGACAAACACTAATTGATGCGCATAGTTCCATCGCTTTATCTGGCAAGCAGTGGTATGCAAACCCCATTGAAACTACTACGCAATGGAGTGAAATATCCGCTGCTTATGGCTCAGAGCTTTATGCAAAGCTAACTAATGAACTGATACCTCAGGCTGAAGCAGAATATACAGACTTGCTTGTTGCTGCAAATGATTTTGGTGTAAGAACAATACAGTCGATTGACTTTGCAATAGAAAACCCAAGCCAGGTTAGTACTGAAGCTATTCAATCAATTACTGGATCATTAACAGAAGCTGGAAATTTATCCACTGAATTAGCAGCTGAACTACAGTTTAAAACAGAGGAAATTGTTGAACTTTTAATAGCACAACCTATACTTACGCTGGAATCTGCTTATATGGAAATACTGACTAGTCTTTTAAATGGCTATTTTGAGTTGGTTTCAAATATTTTAATCAGTTTGTAATGTAAAAAGGTAAATAATGCATCTGCTAGTTGGGCTAATAATTGCGCTATGTTTATTGATGGTTTTCTTGTTGTGGAAGCTATCAAGGCAGGTGTATGCATTAAATCAACAGCAACAGAATGAAAAGATAACTCATTCATTGCAAGCATATCCCGTGCATAAATACACCATGGCACATATGCTGGAAAGAAGCCTGGCCATCATTTTTTCAACACCGCAATTAAGCTTTGCTCCAAAAGGTGTTGTTTTTCTGATGCAGGATGAGACGTTAACATTCTCTGCTCAAAGAGGATCAATAGATACTCTTTCTAATAAAGACCAAGAGCTGGAGTTAAATGAATATTTAGGGGGTATTGCTACTGAAACTGATCGTTTTCGGCTTGTATCAACGAAGTCGTTGCCAGGTATTCATGGTTATTTTGTAGTACCACTCATAAAAAATGGACAGCAAACTGGTTTGCTGCTGCTATACACGCCTGCTGATTTTAAAGTAAAAAAAGAACAGGTTAAATTTATAAAAAAACTGGGAATCACTATTTCTGGTTTAATAGAAAGAAAACAAAATGCAGATGAGATTAATGTTGCAAATAATATATTGGCATTAAGTCATCAAGCTATTTTTATTTCTGATACTAATAATAAGATAATCCGATGTAACAAAGCCTGTGAACGTATAACAGGTTATTCAAGTAAAGAGCTTATTGGTCAAAGTCCTAATATATTTAAATCGGGGCAACAAGCTTATGGTTTTTATCAGAAGCTTTGGGAGCAAGTGTCTGAAGAAAATTTTTGGCAAGGGGAAGTAAGGAATAAACGTAAGGACGGCTCTATCTTTAGTGAGTGGCTTACCATTTCAGCGATTAAAGATGTAGATGATCAAGTATTGCAATATCTGGCAATTTTTACTGATTTGACCTCTATTAGAAATGCAGAAAATGATATACGGCAATTATCATTTTATGACCCCCTGACGCAATTACCTAATAGAGCTTTATTTAATGATCGCATACAACAATCGGTTGTTCAGGCAGAGCGATTGAAGAAACAGTTTGCACTGCTTTATTTAGATATTGATCATTTTAAGAATATTAATGAGTCATTAGGGCATGAAGAAGGAGACCAATTACTTCGTGTATTTGCGGATAGAATTTCAAAAGTACTGCGAAAAGAAGATAGTCTGGCAAGAATTGGTGGTGATGAATTTGCTTTGCTTATCCGAGACCTGGACGAAACAAACAGTCGCCAAGTAATAAATATTGCCGAGAAAACCTTGGACTGTCTGAAACAGGCTGTTTTGCTAAATGGACAGGAGTTAATTGTAACAGGCAGTATAGGTATCAGTTTTTACCCCAGTGATGCAGATAATACAGTTGATCTTTTGAAGTATGCTGATACTGCAATGTTTCAGGCCAAACAAGCAGGTCGAAATAGTTATCAGTTTTATACTAAAGAACTTAATGAGCAGGCATTAAAGAAGATTCGCCTTGAATCTGCTTTGAGACAAGCGCTTAAAAGTAATGATTTTGATATTCATTTGCAGGGTCAGCAAGACTTGAATTCTCAGTTACTTATTGGTGCTGAAGCGTTGTTAAGAGTTAAGCATGGAGAGTTAAGTGGTATTTCTCCGGCGGAATATATACCTGTTGCTGAAGAAAGTGGCTTAATTGTCGATATTGGAGATTGGGTCTTTGCAGAGGTCTGTGACTTAATTCGTAACTGGTATGATAAAAATCTTCTTCCAGCTGGTTTTAAACGAATTGCTGTCAATATTTCCCCCGTTCAATTTGGACGCCATGATTTTATTCAAAAAATTCAAGCATGTATTAAAGAAACGGGCGTTCCTGTTAAGCATTTAGAAATTGAGCTGACAGAGTGTTCATTGCAAGAATCGTCTAGTTCAGTTATTGAAAAGTTGATTGCGGTTAAAGAAATGGGAATTCATATCGCAATTGATGATTTTGGAACAGGCTATTCATCACTGAGCCGCTTAAAAGAATTCCCTATTGATTTGCTAAAAATAGACCGTTCCTTTGTGGCAGATGTTTGTATCAATCATAGTGATATGGCCATTATTAAAGCGATTACCAGTATGGCTAGTGCATTAGGTATCGATACCATAGCGGAAGGGATTGAAACGCCAGAGCAGGCAGTTATGCTTGCAAAATTACAATGTCAATATGGGCAAGGTTTCTTGTTTTCTAAGCCTATTAAAAGAACAGAATTTGAATTGCTGTTGTCCGGCTTCACATAACTCTCGTATTACATAAGCTTCATACGAACTTTTTATTATTGTCAATACCTTTCACGAATGATGTTAAAATCAAGCTTCAAATTTCTCCGACTATGAAGCAGGTATTAAGTGATGAATAATTTAAAATATGCAGGATCAGCAGGTGCTGCCCTGTTATTAATGATCGTGCTGTTCAATTCATATACAACAGTCCCTGCTGGACATAATAAGGTCGCTACTCTTTTCGGTAAGGTTCAAAATGATGCTATTGCAGAAGGCTTTCATCTGGTTAATCCGTTATTAAACTTTGTCAGCTTTGATCTTAGACAACAGACTTATACATGGGAAAAAGTACAAGTTCCTTCTCAGGATAAGTTAAAAACATCAATGGATATTTCAGTCGCTTTTCGACTCGACTCTAATGCGACTACGGATATATTGCAAAATACTGGTATTCTAAAAGATGTTGTGACTAAGCATATTACACCTAAGGTTCGTTCATTATTACGAGAAGCAGGTAAAACAGTTAAACAATCACAAGACTTCTTTCTTGATAGTGTGCAGCAAGATTTACAAAGCTATATGGAAGATGGTCTGATTGACTATTTGCAAGATAGAGGTGTAATTGTAACTGCAGTATTATTTAGGGATATTACCCTGCCGCAAGTAGTTACCTCAGCAGTTATTCAAACAAAAGAACGGCAAGAACAATTAGAACGCGAAAAAGCACAATTGAAAATTGTTGAACAACAGGCTCAACAACAAGTAAAGCAGGCTGAAGCCAGAGAAATGGCGGCAGTTGCTGATGCCAATGCAAAGAAAACAATGGCCGATGCACAGGCATATACCATTGCTAAAGAGGCTGAAGCACAGGCAAAAGCCAATCAATTATTAGCAAAATCACTTTCACCTGCTCTGATTAGATATAATGCCGTAGATAAATGGGATGGACGCTATCCACAAACGTTGATGGGCGGAAAAATGGATGGTGTTATTTTGAATTTACCAGGTTCAAAAAAATAATTAACAACAATAACTAAAAAGAAATATGTTTGAAATAGAGTACGAATTTAGAGAAGAAGATTTAGTTCATTTTAACGAGCTACGACTTAAAAATGATGTGGAAATGCAAAAGAATATCCGCAAAAGCCAGTTATTAGTCCCTGGCGCGATGTTATTTATCGGTATGTTCTATTCTGTTTACTATGCAGATATGAACACTACTGCTTATATAGCTTTATTAGCGGTTGCATGGGGAATTATCTCTCCTTATGTAATGAAAATGGATATGCGCAGGCAGTTTCTTGAGAAATATACTGATAAAGAAAAACTGGATATGTTTGGCTTGCATACTTTAAAAATAGAACAAGATCATTTATCTGAAAAATCACCAGGTGGGAAACATAAAACCTATTGGAAAGACATGCTACGTGTTGATTATGTTGATAAATATGTGCATATCTATATAGACTTGGACTCTGCGATTGTAATACCCGTTGAAACAATCAAAAGCGGTGATTTGGAAAAATTTTCTGAACAAGCAGAAAGTATGATCGACAGATTGAGTGAGTAATATTTTGTCTTTATCATAGACCTCTTAAAGTTCTTTTCTAGGTAGAACTTTAAGAATGTCTTATAACACCCCATCCCGTTTCTGAATATAGTAACGGCATGCATCTACACATAAGCCTTTATCAGAATAAGGCCCCCCTATTTTGTCAACGGTATAAAACCACCATTGACCTTGTTCATTGACATAATATCTGTCTTGAGGCTTGAACACTGGGTTTAATGGCTTCGTAGGCTTTCTTTTCATCCGACCATTTTAGCTTATTCATCAATGCTGAATTTTAAAAATATATCATTACGCCGCGGTGCGCGTGTTTTATTTAGTGACACGTCATTCACTATCCATAAAGGACAAAAGGCTGGGCTAACGGGAGCCAATGGTGTTGGGAAATCCAGTTTATTTGCCATGTTGCTGGATCAATTACATGTTGATGAAGGCGATTTTTCTATGCCGCCTGGTTTGGAAATTGCTCATGTTGCACAAGAAACTCCAGCGGTTGAATTTTCAGCCATCGATTATGTGATTGATGGAGATAAAGAATTACGGCAGACGCAAAAACAGCTAGAAGAAGCGGAAAAACAAGATAATGGCATAAAGCTAGCTGAGTTACACAGCACTTTAGAGCATATTGGTGGCTATACAGCGAGTGCACGGGCATCTAGATTATTAAATGGATTGGGTTTTTTAGTTGAGCAAGAACAATTACCAGTAACCTCTTTTTCTGGTGGCTGGCGAATGCGTTTAAACCTGGCCCAAGCTTTAATGTGCAGATCTGACGTATTGTTATTAGACGAACCAACCAACCATCTCGATTTAGATGCAGTAATCTGGTTGCAAGATTGGCTATGCAAATATCCAGGCACCTTGCTATTAATTTCTCATGACAGAGATTTTCTTGATTCAATCACTGATCATATAATTCATATAGAGCAGCAAAAAGCAGAAATTTATACGGGTAATTACTCAGCATTTGAAAAAATGCGTGCCGAAAAACTAGCACTGCAACAATCAGCCTTTATCAAACAACAGCGAGAAATAGAACATATTCAAAGTTTTATTACTCGCTTTAAAGCACAGGCTACTAAAGCTCGACAAGCACAAAGCCGAGTGAAAGCTTTGGAGCGTATGGAGATAATCTCTCAGGCCCATGTTGATTCACCCTTTAATTTTAGTTTTCCTAAACCAAAAAAAATGCCTAATCCGCTGCTTCAGCTTGAACAAGCAGATATTGGTTATGGTGACAAAGTGATTATTAATCAGGCAAGTTTATCAATTACGCCTGGAAATAGAATTGGTTTATTAGGACCAAATGGTGCAGGTAAATCGAGCTTGATTAAAGTGCTTGCTGAAGAAATGATGCCATTGAATGGAAAATTTCGAACAGCGGATGCTTTAAATATCGGCTATTTTGCGCAGCATCAATTAGAACAATTACGATTAGATGAAACGCCTTTATGGCATCTACAACAATTAGATAAGCGTGCCACAGAAAAAGAGTTACGCAATTTTTTGGGTGGTTTTGATTTTAGAGGGGATAAAGTTGTAGAAATAGTCAAGCCATTTTCAGGAGGAGAAAAGGCGCGTTTAGTATTGGCTCTGTTGGTTTACGAAAATCCAAATTTATTATTATTGGATGAGCCTACAAACCATTTAGATTTAGAAATGCGACATGCATTAAGTATGGCTCTGCAAGAATATGAGGGAGCCCTAGTTGTGGTCTCGCATGACCGGCATTTATTACGTTCGGTGACTGATCAATTATTACTGGTGGCAAATGGACAAGTAAAACCATTTGATGGTGATTTAGATGATTATCGTCTGTGGCTGACTGAACAAAAAAGAGCACTCGCTGATAGTCCGATAGAGAGTTTAGAGCAAACGGAAACATCTGTGGTATCCCGCAAAGATCAACGTAAATTAGAAGCTGAGCGACGGAAACGATTAAAACCCTTGTTTGATCGCTTAAAAAAATCTGAAAAGGCGGTTGAAAAATATCATGTTGAGCAGAAAGTTATAGAAGAACAATTAGCAGATCCAGATGTATATTCTGATCAACAAAAGGATAGGCTCAAGCAATTATTGGCTAAGAAAATTGAGGTTGATAAAGCGCTAGAAGTGGCGGAATCTGAATGGATGGAAGTGGAAGAATTACTTGAATCGACTGACAAGGCTTAATTATGTATCAGTTAATAACACTATTTTTTGATATCTGTCTTTTCAGAAAAGGTCCTCAAGATGTACCTGTTTCAAAAGGTTTGTTGTATTTTTTAATCCTAATTTATGTAGCCGTTAGTTTTTTATTGTCATTCGTTAGTAATGATATGACTAATGCATTATTGCAAGTGATTGTTGAGCTTTTCTTAATTCTTGCTTTCAGCTGGGCACTGTTATTTATCAGTAAAAGATCGGTACGTTATCTACAAACTAGCTGTACTTTAATGGCAACTGATGCTTTGATTAGTTTTTTTGCTATACCTGCAATGGCTACTCTTGCAACAGAAGGCGCAGGTCTGGCTTTTTTAGTTATTGTGCTATTAATGGTTTGGCACTGGTTGGTTTCTGGCCATATATTTAGCAATGCATTAGAGAAACCTTTTACTTTTGGGCTAGGCGTCGCATTATTGTATATACTTATTTCTTATCAGGTAATGGCAGTAATATTTCCTGGATTGATTGTGGCTGAGTGAGGTGGATTATGAGTAGATATAAACATATTTTATTAGCAGCAGATTTTTCTGATCATGGTGATGAAGTTGCGAATAAGGCTAAAGAATTAGCCGAGTCAAACCAGGCAAAACTAAGCATTGTTCATGCAGTTGATAATCTTCCCATTACTGATGCCAGTTATGGTCCTATCATTCCTTTTGATGGCGACCTAACCGAACAATTAATGGAAGCGGCTAAAAAACGATTGGCAAAAATTGCAGCTGGATTAGCTAGTCCGGAGAACAACCAGTGGTTAGAGATAGGTAGTCCTAAGTTAGAAATTGTTAGAATTGCTGAAGAAAATGATGTTGATTTAATTGTTGTTGGTTCTCATGGTCGACATGGTTTTGCTCTATTACTGGGCTCAACTGCAAATGGTGTGTTGCATCATGCACTTTGTGATGTTTTAGCGGTTCGCTTAAAGGATGATTGAACTGGTTCTTGGCGGCGCGCGTTCAGGCAAAAGCCGTTATGCTGAACAGCAGGCTATTCAATCAAACAAACAGGTGATTTACATTGCTACAGCGGAAGCTGGTGATGGTGAAATGACTGTAAGGATTAAGAGGCATAGAGAAGACAGACCCCCGCACTGGCAAACGATTGAAGAACCGATACAACTAGCTGAAATAATCTACAAAAATAGTCAGCAAAATAACTGTTTGCTAGTTGACTGTTTAACTCTGTGGCTAAGTAACATTTTATTTAATAAGCAAGGACAGTTGCAATTAGAGCTATTTCAACAACAAACAGATGCTCTGTTTAAAGTGTTAAATTCTGTCCCCGGGCAGGTTATCTTAGTGAGTAATGAAGTGGGATCAGGGGTTGTTGCTATTGATAAAATGACACGGCGGTTTGTTGATGAAGCAGGATT
>Ga0105351_1000640_pt1 | contig 16455 bp, 13 predicted proteins | sample EN4Hudsemesocosm_FD_83662 | JGI IMG/M metagenome (GOLD analysis project Ga0105351, IMG submission 83662) | Methane-oxidizing microbial communities from mesocosms in the Hudson Canyon - EN4B Hudson Canyon | ecosystem: Environmental > Aquatic > Marine > Cold seeps | place: Hudson Canyon... | reverse complement strand
TAGAGGTACCCATGCGGCCAAATAGAACCGCGCGAGGGGTTGTGGCTAAATCATGAGCCAGTTGCCGAATTTTTTTAGCGGCAATACCCGTTTGTTTACTAACGCTTTCCGGTGTAAAGCTTTCACAGGCGGCTTTAACCTGTGAAAGATCATCGCAATAACTATCTAAGCGACCAATATCTACTAAGTTATCAGCAAAAAGCGACTGCAACATGGCCAGCAATAACAGGCAATCGCTACCCGGTGTTATAAACAGATGCTCATCAGCAATTTGAGCCGTCTCGGTTTTTCTAGGGTCAACAATAATAACTTTACCATCTCGATCTTGAATGGCTTTGAGGCGTTTTTGAATACCGGGGGCTGACATCAAGCTGCCATTAGAGGCTAAAGGGTTACTTCCAAGACAAATAAAGAGGTCGGTATGATCAATATCAGGAATAGGAAAAAGCCCTTGGTGACCGAACAATTTAAGGTTGGCCAGCATATGAGGCAGTTGATCATTTGATGTAGCTGAAAAGCGCTTTTTGGTTCGCAAAGCCTTCAAAAAAGGTAAAACCGTTAATAAGGTGCCGTGATTGTGAACGGAAGGGTTCCCCAGATAAATACCCACTGAATCTCGTCCGTATTGCTGTTGGGTCAGCTTCACCTTTTTAGAGAAAAGGCCAAATGCTTTTTGCCAACTAATTCGTTCCCAGCCATTATCGGTTTTAAGCATGGGGTGTTTAAGGCGGTCTTTATCAAGATGAAGGTCTTTAAGGGCGACGGCTTTAGGGCAAATATGACCATGGCTTAACGGGTCTTGTTTATCGCCTTTTATAGAGAGTATTTCATCGCCCTGATGTTTAATTTCAATGCCACACATGGCTTCACAAAGGTTGCAGGTGCGGTAGTGAGTTTTTATTTCCTTATTGTTATTCATCATCAAACCTCTTGACCGGATCTTATTTTATACGCTATTTGAACATAGCTGATTTCTACATTAGAGTGTATGTTCTAATTTTGATTTATGAAAGGTTTAAAGCAATGCTAAGTTTGAGAGATATTGTACGCAGTGGTCATGTGGTTCGTTGGAACAGTGTTAAACATGGCCGACCACAATATCTTGCAGAGCATCACTATATGGTCACCATGATCGCTCGAGCACTGGCAAGGCGTATATTAACGGTTGATTACTACACACCTGAAAAACAAATTCTATTAATGGATTACTGCTTGAATCATGATCTACCAGAGCTTTTAGGGGGAGATTTACCCTCCGTAAGCAAACGAAAATTAGAAGCGATGCTGGGTGATAAGGCTGATGTATTTAAACAATTTGATTACGAGATACACCCCCCCTTGCGCAAGCTAGATAAAAAGCTTGAAAACACACCATTAAAAGAAATTGCCAAACTGGCCGACTGGGCCGATGCCATTGTGTATATTCAGCAAGAAGGACAAGGGAATTACGAAGTTAAGATCACCCAAAAAATAACAACAGCCTTAATAGCCGCATTGCCTGACTCCATTGAAGATAAAGCCTCTATCAAAGAAAAAATGCAGCAGTTCTACCAAGAACCTCTTTCACATACTCACAGTATTGAATTGAAACTAAGGCAGGCTTATAAAGATAAAGTAGCGGCATCCCAGTCAAAGTATCCTGATTTTAACTGGGAGGAAGCGAATAAGGTGCTCATGGAGCTGTTAGAAGGTGAGGATGCTCATATAAAATTTGAGTATTGATGCCATAGCATCTCATAGTGAACTTCAGGTTTAACAGTGAAGCTCAAGCCAATATAAACACAGGAAGTAACATCTGTGTTTATATCATTCCACTTCCTATATTGTATTCTTTAAATAGTGACTCATAGAATTTTGTAATTGTTTTTTCCCGTTGCTGGTTTATCCATTGTTGCTTTACCAGCTCCCTTATTTGGTTTAATGACTGTATTTCACCGCCCTTTTTAGCCGTGACCTTCACCAAGTGCTGTCCATACCCCGACGAAATGCCTTTATGCCATATATCAGGCTTTAAGCCTTTCAGTGAATCGGCAAAATTGCTGCCAAAATAGCGCGCAATCTCTCGGTAAGATATATCGCTATAGGTTGACTCTAAAAATATAGTATCGCCTAAACGGGAAATTTTCTGCGGCTTATCGGTTTGTAAGCCCGCCATTAAAGTATCCATTTCAGCTTCAATATTACGATGCTTATCTGGGTTGAGATAAACCTGATAAAAGCTGAATATTTCATCGGAGCGATACTCATTGGCCCTTTCTGCTAAAAAAATCGCTAGTTGCTGGTCTGTAGGTTCTATACTATTAACGGCATCTTCAACAATAAATTCAAGCTTTTGGCGAATACGTTTTTTAATCAGCGCGTCACCTTCAAGCAGCCCCATCGCCACCCCTTTTTTATAGGCTGCCTCTTCTTTAAAATAGTTTTCTATCAGCGCGTTATGTTCGTCTTCATCCGGCAGGCGCTGATGGGTTTTTTCAAAGGCATAGGTCAGTTGTGCCAGCTTATTTTCTGAAAGCGTAATCTCGTTCTCGGGTAAGACAGGCTCACCCTCTATAAATGAATAAACAAAAAGAAGAACGCCACCTAAGAGTAAGAAATGCAGCAAGGGTTCTTTAAACAAAGACTTCATTATTACCCTTAACCAAGGATGTCCACTCATAGGAAATCATAGTCGTAAAGCGGTGCGGCTCATTAAACTCTTCAGCCCCTTGTTCATCGGCTAAAATATTTTTTGCGCCTTTAAAAATATCAGTAATCACTCCCATACCATCGGTACGTTCGGTTAAACAGATAAAATCCAGTGGCCGATCTAATTTAACGGGCTGATTGGTGTTACTCATTACCTGTTCACCACGCGCAAAACGATAGATATCACGTGGTAATAATGTTGCACCAAATAGCAGCTGGGTTGGGTAATTTTGGTCAATGTAAGGCGAATAGTTTTTTCATTTTCGCTGGCAGAAAGCAGTAGCAAGCTCGGTACACAACGTAATGAGATTGAACGACTGCGTTTATTTTTTATCACATCTTGTTTGTTCTTCTTCATAATATCTTCCTAAATATGAATTCTTAGAATTGTAAGATTCGTTCTATTAGCCAAAAACTGGACATACTGCCAATGAAATAACTCGTTGTCCGTTGATATGTTTTATTTCTATGTTTAACCGAATGGGGTTTAACAAAAACTGTTTTCACAATGCTTGTAAGCATTAAAACGGCTGTAATAAAAATAAGCTGTCCAATTTCTACACCCACATTAAAAAAGCCCAGCGCCAGTAGCTTGTCATCTTGCGGCAGGCCTAAATCCAGCAGTACTGATGCAAAGCCAAAACCATGCAATAAACCAAAGCTACTGGAAACCGCAACAGGAAATCGATAACTTAGCGAAGCCGTATTATGTTTGGCGATTTCTACCGCCAGAAACACAATACTAAGCGCAATAATGGCTTCAACTGGTGCAATGGGAAGCGTGACTACACCCTGTGCGCTAAATACCAGTGTAAGTGAGTGGGCGACGGTAAAGCCAGTGATTGCCCAAAGTAACTTTTTTAAGCTGGATGCGATAATAAGCAGGCATAACACAAACAATAAGTGGTCATAACCTTCCAGTATGTGTTGAATGCCAAACAGGGTATAGCTTTTGATGGTTTCAAATGACGACGGAGCTTTTTGAAAGGTATAAGAAGGGCTGGAGACGCTTAACCGTATTGAGCCAGTGCGGCCATTATCATCATACGTCACAATGACTTCGGCATCGTTTTTTGACAAGTTGTTGATCGTCAGCTCGTGGCCTGCCAGGCCTTTTTGAGTCGCGAGGGTAAAATGACTGATGTGCGAACCATTGAGCAACAAGGGGGCCGCCTTTTTACTTAAGCTCGCACCCTCACTAAACTGCACTTGCAAGGCATCGGCCGCTGCAATGTTGGCAGGTTGCTTCCACATTACCTGATAGTGGTTGCCAGCTGGCCCATCGAGAGGCTTGATCTCTAAATAGGCCAGCGTTAAGGTATTAGCATGAGAGCTTGTTACTAAGGCAAAAAAAAGTAAGCAAACTCTCAGGACAAGATGGAGCATGGATTAGCTCTCACTTTTCGTTTCAGGTACAAACCAAATAGGTGAACTCCATGCACGTTCCTGAATTGTCGCAGGCACATCTTCAAGCAATGGCAGGTTGTTACGCACCGCATCATAAGTAGACCAGCGTGGGGTAGGAATATCAATTACCCGCGCATAATATAAAGTGGGTAGCGTTGGATCAAATTCCGTATCAGTGAAGCTCCCCATTAAGCTAACAGCACCAATGGTGTTGGTATATTTGGCGGTTTTTAAATCGACTGTATTGCCCACGGCAGGTAGCTTGCCATTGCTGTCGAGTTTACGATCATCTGACCAGGCGACATTGATGATTTTCTCATGTTGTGCACCGTTTTTATCAACCCAGCCTTTGATGATCTGAATACGATCAAGGTTCGCTTCGGTATTATCTTTAATGGCCCAAACATTCATCGTGGGTGATTTTGTAGCACCTTTTATTGTGCCCCCCATAGGAACACCCTGTGCGTAACCTTGTTTAACCATGGTTTTAATATCAGTGGTGTTGGCACTTAAGTTTTCACCGGCAAATAAACGTACTTGAATACGCGGACCACTGGTCACGAATGTTTCGCGGTTATAGATTGCATCCCATATTTCCCCACGGATATTTTTTTCGGCCCATACGCCAGTAATAGAGCCAATGCTTTCATCTTTGGCATCTAACCATTCCGGTACTTGACCTGTTCTGCGTAATTCAGGTGTATCATCTGCCGCACCATGGCCACCAATATAGTTGTCTTCAGCCACATCAGCCATAAGGCCGTTGTGACTATCGGTGCCGCCGGTAAAGCCTAATTGATAAGGGTTAACGCCTAAATTCTGATAATGCTTTAAGCCCTCGATAACACCCCAACGGACGAAATTACGCTTATCTAAATCACGTTTACTGAACTTAGCGACTGAATCGGCATTTTCAAAATCGGCAAACTCATCGGCTGGCCAAAATTTACGATGCACTTCTGAATTACCTTTAATTTGCATCATCTCGATGGTGCGCTCAAAATGATTACGCATTTGTGCATATTCTTTGGTAATGGCGTTGCCCTTAGAGTCTTTAGGGTTAAACATATTCAGCTTTGAGGCATTGGAGTTATGGGGTATAGCTAATACCGTGCTGCCCTGTTTTTCTTGCTCTGCCAACCAGTCCCATAAAGCTTCTTCGCGATTAATTTCGAGATAACTCATAGGCTGCACAGGCACGACCATATCTCTAAATAGTATATTACGATGTAAGTTACCGCCGCCGGGGGCTGCGCTCCATTCGAATGCAGCAAGCGTAGTGAACACTCCAGGCTTATACTCTTCTTCTGCGGCTTGTAAAATAATTTGCCAGGCGCTCATAGTGCTTTCTTTGCCGGTATAAAAAGGCGGATGGCTAGGTTTTGCAGCGCCTCGGTTGACTGAACTAACGTATTTTACAAACCACGCTAGTTGATCTTTATATTCCGTTAAACCGCGTAATTCTTTTAGGGTTTCGTTGTTATAGCCTACCGCTTCATCGGTAACGGTGGTGTACATTTCACCAATATATTCTGAGTGATCTGTGGTGGCAGCAAAATCCAGGGGACGATGTAATTTATGCAATTGGCCATTAATGGTTTTTTCTTGCCCTTGCGCAAACTGCAACGAATCTCTCGGGCTCATGCGGTTACCACCAATATAGGCATCTAAAGAAAACTTGGTGTGCATATGCGTTTCGCCAAAATAGGCGTTTTTTAGCGGGTTAGACGGTGCGTCGGCTTCTTGCTGTTCGATGCGGGTGGCTTTGGTAGCGTATGAATCATCGGTATTTTTGACGGTCGAATTTTTGTTGACTTCTTTTACATGCTGCTGATCTTTTTGTGACGGGCTTTCTGCGTTGGAGCAAGCGGTTAGCGTTAAAGCCGTTAACGTTAAGCTGAGCGTTAGTGCCAAGCGATTCGTATCCATTCGTTCTTCCTCGTTAGGTGGCATTCACAGTGTATTAATGAATTGTGGGAAAGATAAACTTTGCAGTAACACGCAATGTTTGCTTAGGGTTGCGAATGTCATCATTAGCAAAGTTGTATTCATACTGAGCATTAAACTGCACAGGTAATTTTCCGAATTTATGCATCTTTGCGAGTTTTATACCCAAAGGCAGGTTATGATAATCATTGTACCAATCGCCTATTTGGACATTCATCAAGGCGGCGGTGGGCTCACTAGAGCGGCTAAACCAGCAATAGGCACGGTGACATCTATAGATGAAGCTAGTGAACCGGGTAAGTAATGCCCACTATCACCCTCTTCAGCCTGAGCTGTCGTTGTCATCAAACCCGCAATCAATATGTACCGGCCAATTTAATTGCGGTAGCCTTTACTGCTTGCGTTGACCCTTTCTCAACCAACATACTTGTTATCCCTGTTGTTATCTATATTGAATATAAACAGTAAATTGAGCTTCAGCTAACCCAACCTATTGTTTTGCTTTGTGAGGGTAAAGTTTAGGAGCTCTAAGCTTAATGCACGATCACCTTATACTCAGTATTATTTTGTTTGTATTCAACCCGTAGTGTGGTTTTTCCTTGAGCAATGGCTTTTATCTCTACCATGCCTGTGTCAGCAGGGCTTGGGTTGGTCGCTGTCATAATACTCGTGTCGTCAGAGGTCCAGTTAGACTCTGACGTTACATTAACTGTATCTCCGTTTGGGAATACGGCCGTTACACCACACTGGTCAGTTTCGCCAGCATCAATATTTACAGGGCCGTTGTGGGTGCCGCTATCGCAGTTAATAAAAAACTGCTCCAGCTCTGCTTCACCCGTAATCACTGTTAATTGCTTGCTGCCTATAATGCCGTGGAAGTTGGCTTCTACCGTCGCCTGGCCGACACTGAGGCCCGTAGCCAGCCCCTTTTGAATGAACTGGTTACTGATGGCCAGTACCGCTTCACGGCTACTGCTCCATTGTACGCGATAAGTGATATCGACCTGAGCCCCATTACTGTAAGTCGCTACTGCAGAAAATTGCTCGGTGTTGTTGATTGCAACCTGATCATTGGGGGATGTGACGGTAATACTATTTAGTGTCACCTCAATAACCGTTATAAGCTCACTGCCAGAGATGCCGGACAAGGTTGCCGTTATATTGGCCGAGCCATTTTTTGCTCCATATACCGTACGGAACGGTGAAGGCGCATTGCTAACCGTTGCAATAGTGTCATCATCGGAAGTCCAGGTGGCATCGGTGGTGATGTTCTTGGCGCTGCCGTTTGAGTAGTGGCCTGCGGCAATACACTGAGTGGTAGTTTGAGCTGCAATAGTAGTATCAATACAATTGACGGAAATAGATTGTAGGCTCGCACCTGTCACGGTGAGGTTGGTCGAGACATTTAAGCCATTATAGGCTGCGTTCAAAGTAGTATTACCTGCAGTGAGGGTAGTAGCCTGTCCTTCTGAGCCAAGGGAATTGCTGATAGTAGCAATATTCGAAGCGGAAGAGCTCCAAATAACGAACTGTGTAATATCTTCCACTCCGTCAGAGAAGAAGCCTACGGCACTGTATTGTTGTTGTACCCCTGTTGGCAGAGACAGACCTTTTGGTAAGACCATTATTGACTCTAATACGGCATCAGTAACCGTTAAGGTTGTTGATGCATTATAAGGAGATGTGGATGAGGTAATGGTTGTGGTGCCGATATTATGGGCATGAGCCAGTCCATCGGTGTCAATAGTGGCAATGGATTCATCTGAAGAGGTCCAGGTGGTGGTATTTGTTACGTCCTGAGTCGAGCTGTCAGATAATCTGGCCGTTGAGCTGAATTGGATAAAATGCCCCCTAGCTACCGCTGGCTCTAGAGGAGCCACTTCCAACCCGCTTACTATCGCATCAGTCACCTCAATTGATGTAGTGTCTGAGTCTCCGTCATGGTGTGCGCTTACTGTGGTGTTACCCACGCCTTTTGAACTGGCTATATTTTGGCCGTTAAAATCAATGATGGTTGGGGCAGCAGAGAGCCATATCGACTCACTGGTAATATTTTGGTGGCTACCGTCGGTATATATAGCATCGGCATGGTAAGTTACCCCTGCTCCCAAATAGATAGATGCGTTTGCGGGGCTTATTACAATATCGTTTTGAGTTGCATTGGTTACCGTCAGTATGCCGTTACCACTAACCCCCTCAAAAGTTGCTGTAATAAAGGCTGCGCCAGGATTATTTGTGAAGGTTCGCCCCGGTACATGACCATCCATTACGGCTATGTTTTCATCAGATGAAGTCCATGATGCAAACAGAGTAATATCTCTTTTTGTAAAATCAGAAAATATACCTGTGGCAGTAAAACTGGCGATGACACCTTTAGCCACCGTTTGGTTTGCAGGGTTAACCTCTATTCTTTGCAGGGTTGCAGCGGTGACTGTGGCTTGGGTGTTGGCAGTTACACCTGAAAATGTTGCTGTAACCTCAGTATTACCCTCTCTAGTTGCGTAGGAAAAACCTGCATTGGCTCCGCTGGATATGATTTGACCAATATTATTATCTACCGTGTTCCAGGCGGACAGTGCAGTGACGTCTTGGGCACTTCCATCGGTAAAATAGGCAATTGCTTTTAAACGTCCGTAAGTACCTTTAGGAACACGAATATCTTGTGGGGTAATCTGAAGTCGGGTTACCTCAACCGCCGTTACTGTTAATTCCGCCAGGGTTTCATAATGCGTGCCAGACAAGGTCACTCCAGCGGCAATATTGGTGGTGCCATTGCCTATACTTGTGGCGCGTCCTTTAATACCCGTATTGTTAGAAACGGTTGCAATGGTTGAATCATTACTGGTCCATTGCATATTTTCAGTGACATCAATAATGTCACCGTTGCTGAGTGATAGTAGCGCTTTGAAATCAATGTTAGTGCCTGTTGGAATAGTGGCAGTGCCCGGCTGAATAGTCAGCGCTGTAGGGCTAGCATTAAGCACATTAATTTGTGCGGTATCGCTGTGACCGTTAAAATTAGCGTTAATTTGCGTAATGCCCTGGCTCAGAGGCGCCGCTACACCTAGGCTATTAACGGTTGCAATAGCCGTGTTGTCTGAGCTCCATGTTGCGTTATTAGTAATATCTTGCGTTGAGTTATCTGAAAATTTAGCCGTTGCTGCTAACGTAACATCTAACCCGACAATGGTGACAGCAAGGGGAGGCGATACAGAGATTGCGCTTAGTGATTTGTTATGAACATTTAGGGCTGCAGTGCCTGAAACACTGTCTAACGTTGCCTTGATAATCGTATCGCCCACACTGATGCTACTAGCCACACCACTTGAGTTAACTGAAGCAATACTTGTCTGGCTGGATTCCCACTGGACTTGATTGGTAACATCGGTGACGGTGCCGCTTTGATCAACCTTCGTCGCGGTATAGTTTTGGGTAGTACCTTGTAGCAGCGATGCGTTAAACGGAGTGACCGTGATGCTAAAGGTAGCTGATGGCGCCACAATAAATACCGGGTCATCTTTACTGCTACAGCCAGTTAACAAAAGCTGCATCATGATCATAATAAATGTAATTTTAAGTGCCGTTCTCATTGTGGTAACACCTTATCTGACTTGTAAAACAGTGCCGTAATACGACGATTTTTTGTACGGTTTTCGGGAGATGTATTATCAACCATAGGGTCTTTCTCACCTCGTCCTACCGCAATCACTCGTTCAGACGAAATACCTTTATCTACCAAAAAGGCCTTAGCTTTATTCGCTCTCTTCTCTGAAAGCTGTTGGTTAAATGCTTCGCTGCCGACATTATCGGTGTACCCTGTAATACGGACGTCGTATTCAGGATGCCGTGACAAAAACTCAACAACAGGAAAGTTAGGTGACTGTGTTAAATCTGCAATATGGAATTTGGCAAACTTAATTTCAAGCGCAAATTCAAACATGTCCATGGGGCAACCATACTGACTAACCGGTACATTTTTAAGTGTATCGGGACAGCGGTCGTAGCGATTAATAACGCCATCGCCATCACTATCTTTGCGCTCAACGACTGGTTTGGATGAATGTTCCCCAAAGCGGTAGGTTAATGATAATAATGCCGATAGTGACGCATTGTCATTAATAGTGGTTGTCTTGCTGTCCTGCACAATAATAGAACCGATATCATAGCTATCTAAACGTAGTACTCCACCAACAGCCAGGTTCTTTGTTAGGTAATAGTCAAAGCCACCTTGCAGCACTATACCTAAACTCTCACCATCGGGCTGCTCACTAATAATGTTGGGCACAGGCTCTTCATCCCAGCTCGTAAATACATACCCTAACCCTACTTTTGTGAATGGCTGGAAAGATTCAGTTCGTTCATTGAAGTCATACCGTAAACCGGCTCCCGGAATAGAAAAATCCCGGTCATCATGTATCAAAGAGGTAAAATCAATATAGGGACGGGTAGAAGGAAACCATTCGCTATTAAAGGTCAGTGAGAGGTTAACCGCTCCCCCGTCTTCGTCAGGGTCGGTAACACCATCAACGCCGTCATTTTGTGAGTCTAATGAATTGAATGCTCTTGAGAAACCGGCGCCTAGCGAAATTGAATCTACCCACCTTTCGTCAGCTTGAACCGTGGTCGCAAGTATAAGCGAGCACATTGCGAATGAAATACCCCGAACCATAAGAAACCCTATAACGTGGTTATAATAATATAAGTTTTTATTGTAGTTAGTATCTCAGTTAATACCTAAATATGCTCATATAAAATTCGAGTATTAGTTAATTGTGCCTATCTAAAACGGTGCTACCCTTAACAGACTACGTTTTATTAATAGGTGTCTTTCTAATATGTGGTTAAAGCGTTATTTATTATTGGCTTTTATAGGCCTGTTTAGTTCTCTGGCAAACTCACAAACGGTCATTAAAGTGGGTGGCTACGAGTTCCCTCCTTTTGTTAATACTAAAAACAAAGAAGGGTTCAATGGAGCAACACTGGACTTGATTAAAGCTTTAAATAAAACTCAAAGCGAATATGTGTTTGAGTTTTTCCCTACCTCCTCAAAGCGTCGTTATCTAGATTTTTCTGAAGGCCGTTATGACTTAATTATGTTTGAAAATATTGCCTGGGGCTGGGAGAGTCAGTCTGTTGAAGCCTCTAACACCTTTATGGAAGGTGGCGAAATATATATTGCTTACAAGCGTGAAGGGCGTGACCAGTCATTTTTTGAAGGCATGGAAGATAAACGCATGGTGGGTATATTGGGTTACCACTATGGGTTTGCTAATTTCAACGCAGATGAATCGTTTTTGTCTGATAATTTTGATGTTCTATTATCCACCGACCATTTGAAAAATATTCGCCTAATACTAACTAACCGACCGGAGCTAGCAGAAATAGCTGTAGTGACACGCTCATTTTTGGGTGAGTATCTGAGTGAGCACCCAGAGCACCGAAAAGAGCTGCTTATTTCTAAAAAATTTGACCAAGAGTATCACCACAGTATTTTGGTTCGGAAGCAGGGAGTAATTTCTGTTGAACAGGTTAATGTGCTGCTTAATCAGCTTGAGAGTGATAGCGTTATACAGCGCTTGAGAAAGCGTTATGGTATTGAGTCTCTAGGTGAGGCGCAATAAAAATGTAGGAACGGCTCTTAGCCGCGATTTTCTTGCCGAAAGCAGAAAGAATCGCGTCAAATTGACGCTCCTACAAAGGGGCTTTTTTAGGCTGCTTTAACTACCTTTAAAGGTTTAACCTCAACCTTAACTTCGTCTATAGGCTGTTGAGCCTTTTTCTTACCAAAGAATTTGCCAACAATGTTTTTAAGAGCAGGCAGCTCACTACGCTCAGGCACTGAATATTTAACGATTCTTTGAGCAACAGTTTTCAGCATTGGAACCATCTTACCTGTCTGATAAGGCACGCCATATTTCTCACAAATAGCTTCTACCTTTGGCCCCATTTCACGATAGCGCCAGGCAGGAATATCCGGGTATAGGTGGTGCTCAATTTGATGACTTAAGTGGCCGCTCATAATATGCACTAATAAGCTGCCTTCAAAGTTACTTGAGCCTAAAATCTGTCGTAAATACCACTGTCCTTTGGTTTCTGCTTCCATCTCTTTTTCGGTGAAGGTGTAGTTACCATCGGGTAAATGACCGCAGTAGATAACCGCAAAGGCCCATACGTTTCTAATCACCTGTGCTGCAGCATTACCTACCAATACCTTCGGTGCCAGAGGTCCAGCTAATAGTGGGTAGAATGCATATTCTTTAAGGCCTTTTTTACCACTCTTTATAGCAAATTCTTTAAGCTCTTGAAGTAGCTCGCTCTTTGATAAAAGCTCAGCGTGCTCTTCTTGTCTAAACCATTTTGGCAGAACATATTGGGTAATCTGCAAGTCATAAAGAGAGACGGAATACTCAAAAAGCATTGCGCTGATGGGGTTTATAATAGGTTGCAATAGGTGAATAGGCTTCCATTTTACCGCATCAGAAAGGCGGAACATGCCAAAACCGTAATCTGTATCTTTACCAATCACATTGGTATATGAATGGTGATGATGATTATGCGCACGCTTCCAGTTTTTAGCTGTGCCGGTCATAGTCCATTCATAATCAGAGTTGAGTTCAGGGTCTTCCATGAAATCATATTGACCGTGAATAACATTGTGGCCAATTTCCATGTTTTCAAGAATATGTGCCGCGCTTAAGCTGGCTACACCCACCGCCCAGCTAACAGGCTCTAGGCTGAAGTGAATAAGTAAGCGCCCTGAAAGCTCAAGATATCGCTGCATTTCAACAATATTCTGAATATGGTCAATATCGTCTTTGCCTATTTTAGCTTCAATAGATTTTCGTAACTCATCAAGTTCTTGCTGAAAACCATTAATCTGTTCAGAGCTAAGGTCTGGTTTTGAGTTATTCATGTTAGTGTCATTATTTGTATTCATTAGAGTCTCCTTATAGCTCAACAGAGGTGGCGGTTTTGGCTACAGATACACAAGGCAAAATGTAATCACCCTCGTTGCTGGATTCTTCGCCAGTCATTAAGTTAACTGTGGTGCCTGATGTTTTCTTACATCGGCAGGTTCTGCATATGCCTATACGACAAGCTGCCGCTGGTGTTAGCCCTGCGGCTTCGGCTTCTTCCAAAATGGTTTTTGAAGGGTTTGACTGAATGCTGCTATCAAGTGATGCAAAGCTGAGTTTTGCTGAATACCCCAGTTGAGTGGCGGCACTTAGATCAGCAGTAAAGTTCTCAAGATGTAATTGAGAAGGGTTAAACTTCAACTTATCAAGAATACTTACAGTGGCTTTCATAAAAGGCTGCGGGCCACAGAGATAAATTTCACGATCCAGTACATCTGGCACAATCTCTGAAAGTTGTTTTTTGCTGATACGGCCTTTATGTGCCGAATCTGCTGGTGCGTCTCTTTCAACTACAAAATGTGCTTTCACATTAGTTTGTTTGTTAGCTAGCGTGCTTAGCTCATCATGAAAAATAATATCGTCTGGGCTTTGTGCGTAATTTAAAAACACGATATCGCTTCGGTTTCCGGTTTGTGCTAAATAGCGGATCATCGACATGAGCGGGGTAATGCCACTACCCGCTGATAACATCAGTATTTTACCTGCAGGCTGATAAGGTAGAACAAAATGTCCCTGAGGCTGACTGACTTGTATTGGGTCGCCTGTATTCAGATTCTCAAACAACCAGTTAGAAGCAAGGCCTTCATTAACTCGTTTAACGGTAATAGAGAACTCAGTTGAATCTTTAGGGCTGGAAGACAATGTATAAGTACGTTTAACGGTCTCTCCATTGGCATCAAATGCTATATTAATGTGAGCCCCTGCCTTGTGTGTAATAAGCGGGACCTCAGAGCGAAAGAAGTAGCTTTTGGTGTCGTGGGTTTCCAGTGTTACATGTTTCAGTCGGGCCGAAATATGGGGTAGTGCGTTGTCGTTGGTTTGTGTGTCGGCTTCTTTTTTTGCAGGAAGCGCCAATGCTTTAGCGTTGCTTAAAGATGTTTTGAGTAATTCACTCAGTTTGCCTGGCAATTGTGTGATCGTTTTTGTGAAATCAGAGCCCTGCACGTCATGTGTTTTGGTTAATATTTCCATTTTTAGCTCCTGATAATATTTGTACTTTGGTCATTTTTGAAGTTGGGCTTACAGCTGTAAGCTGGGAAGATATAGTGTGAGTGTACATCTGTCAATGATGTATTTTTAGGTAGGCTCTATATAAGTTGTGATTATTTTTATAATATCTATATTTATTATGGTGTTATGAGTCTATTTGTCGCTTATATTAAATTATTATTAAAGGTACGCGTGTATACTAAGTGATGTTTTATTTATTTTAATCTAACAGAAACATCTCTTACCCTTCTATTCAAAAATCCTCGTCTATACTATTAAACAACGAAAAAAATAATTAATAACAGGCACTTCTCTTGAATCAAACGCCCTATAACTACATTTCGCAAGAAACCCTGTTTAGTAGTGGTCGAACAATCATTCAGCGATCCACTCGCCAACAAGATAACATCACTTTTATTCTAAAAACGTGTGCAGAAGAAAGCCCTACCCAAGCACAGCTTCAACGTCTCTCTTTCTCTTACGATGTGGCTAAAAAATTTGATCACCCGAATATTCTCAAAGTGGTGGATTATTTTGAGTTAGGTGGTGTACCTACAATTGTTCAGGAAGACACACACTCCATTGATCTGCGCCAGTACATCAAACAGCAGCCAGATCAACGTTTGTCTCTGGACACTTTTTTAATCATTGCCATTCAATTGGCAGATGCTTTAAGCGAGATTCATCACGAGCAAGTGATCCACAAAGACCTGCACCCAGGTAATATCATCATCAACCCTGAAACTCAGCAGGTTCAGATTATTGACTTCGGCTTAGCGTCTTTACTTTCAAGAGAGCAGCCCAGTTTAGCCGCTCCAGAAAGACTTGAAGGCATATTGGCTTATCTCTCACCGGAACAAACTGGGCGCATGAATCGAGCGGTAGATTACCGCAGTGATTTTTATACTCTGGGTATTACTTTTTATGAGTTGTTGAGCGGACACGTGCCCTTTAGGGCCGTTGATGCTTTGGGAATGGTTCACGCCCACATTGCTAAACCCCATAAACCACTTAGCAAAGTTTGTCCTGGGTTTCCCCCTGCTATTTCTACGCTTATAGATAAGCTACTGAACAAAATAGCGGAAAAACGTTATCAAAGTGCTCAGGGTTTAAAGGTAGATTTAGAAAAGTGTCAGCAGCTACTTAATAGTGGCAACCCTCAACAAAGCTTTCCTCTGGGAGAGAATGATATATCAGATCGTTTTCATGTATCCCAGACCTTGTATGGCCGCAAAAAAGAAATAAATACCCTGTTAAAGCACTTTCATAAAGTGGCTAAAGGTTCTCCGCAGTTGTTTGCAGTGTCTGGTTATTCAGGTATTGGAAAATCAGTGCTAGTGCATGAAGTACATAAACCCATAGCCGCTAGTAATGGACTATTTCTTACGGGCAAGTTTGATCAGTTTCAGCGCAATATACCTTACTCAGTGTTTTATCAGGCGCTTAAGTCATGGTTGATGCAAATGCTGTCGCAGCCAGAAAAACAACTGCAAGCACAGCGACAGAGAATTAATAAAATACTCGGTAGTAACGCCTGGGTATTAATTGATTTTATGGTCGAGTTTAAGCCCTTATTAGGAGAGTTGCCTGAAGTACCAAAGCTAGGTGCAGATGAAACACAGAACCGCTTTCATGTGGTGTTTGTAAAACTCATTACTTTTATTGCAGAAGACCGCCCCTTAGTGCTGTTTATTGATGACTTGCAATGGGCTGACCGAGGCAGTTTAAACTTATTACCTTTGTTAATGAGAGAGGCTGATTGCCACCTGCTTATTATTGTTGCTTATCGAGATAATGAGGTGGATGAAACTCACCCGGCCATACAAACCCTGCAAGCCATTAAGAATGATGAAAACAATGTTAGTTCACTAAGCTTAAAGCCATTATCTGTTAATGATGTGCGGCAAGTGTTAATTGATAGCCTTCACCGCCCCGCTGAAGAAGTTCAGTCTCTGGCAGTTCTTGTGCATAACAAAACGGGTGGAAACCCTTTCTTTATTAATGAGTTCTTAAAGACTTTATACAGCGAAGAGTTACTCAATTTTGACCTCAAGCAACACCGTTGGTTATGGGATACTCAAGCCATTACTGACAAATGCATTACCGATAACGTAGTGGAGTTGATGTTAGGTAAAATGCAGAAACTGCCAGAAGAGACCCAGCAAATATTACGACTCGCTTCGTGTATTGGCAGTTACTTTGATATAGATATGCTGGCTGTTGTCGCAGAAAAGGATGTGACAGAATTAAATGATGCTTTATGGCCTGCACTAAAAGGTGGTTTGTT
>Ga0105351_1000635_pt1 | contig 16510 bp, 15 predicted proteins | sample EN4Hudsemesocosm_FD_83662 | JGI IMG/M metagenome (GOLD analysis project Ga0105351, IMG submission 83662) | Methane-oxidizing microbial communities from mesocosms in the Hudson Canyon - EN4B Hudson Canyon | ecosystem: Environmental > Aquatic > Marine > Cold seeps | place: Hudson Canyon... | reverse complement strand
CTTTGAAGTATTTTATCATGTGACTTTGATCATAAAAACCACATTGTAATGCAATTTGACTAAGAGGTATTTTTTTACGTATTAACTCTTTTGCTTTTTGTATTCTTTGTTGAATAAGATATTCTTTGGGAGTGAGACCTATTTCTTTTTTAAAAATTCGTATAAAGTAATACAAACTAAAATTTGCCATTTTACTTAAATCTGAAACCAGAATCTCATCTGTTAAATTATCGTTGATATACTCTAAAATTTTATTTATAATGGGTTTAGAGGAATTTATTCTTTCAATACATATAAAACTATCGGCATGTTTTTTAATAAAAAAAGAAAGTACACTTAAAAACTTCTCCTCTTTTTCGATTACAAATACTCTATCATCTGTCATAATTTCATGTAATTGTAACAGCTGCTTTGCTAAGTATTCATCTTCTATTATTCCCTCTTTAAAAAAGGGAATATCGTTTGCTTTTCCACTAATACAGCTGCTTAACTCTTTCATTATTTTTGTATCAACGTAAAACATTTTATACGACCAGCCATTTTGAGTAAAACCATCATGTATTTCACCTGGGTTACATAAGTTAATAATCCCTTTGTTCGCATGAACTTTTTTACCTCTGTAGTTAAAATCAAGCTGTCCAGACTCAATTACTCCAAAACAAAACTCTTCATGAAAATGTTTATTAAAGCTCTGTTTTGAGAATTCAGCTTGTAATAATTCTACAAACCCTATATCTTTGAGTATGACTGTTTTACTTTTAGACATTAGACTTTTAATGTATTGTTTTGGTTCATTTTTTTTAAGATTTCAAATGTTTTACTTACGTCATACGTTGCACTGTGATAAGAATTTGCATCAAACTCTATGTTATAAAAGACACAAGTCTCATCCAGTTTTGGATTTTTCACATTACCAGTTTTTCCAAGTGCTTTAACAATTTGTTTATTTTGTTTCATGGTACAAAAATGTTTTTCAAATTTTACCATTCTATCTAAATGCCTTAACTCAAAGGCTATATTATGGGCAACTAATACTTTTACATCTTTACAAAAAGTTATAAAATCTTCATCTTGTGCAAAGTGAGAGCTATATGAACTTCCTTCTCTGTGTTTAAGTATTAACTCAGGGGTTAATTTATGTACTTCATATGAATATGGGTTTACTGAATATCTTGATAAGTAGTATCGATGGAATTTATCTAAAATTTTAAATTCTCCATTTATTAACTCTACTCTAACTGCAGCTGCTTCTATTACATCACCAACATTATGGGAATTTGTTTCAAAATCTAATATTATCATTGTTTTTTTTCGTATTTTCCTCTTCTTGAATTTTCATAGTACTGTTTGAATGTACCATTGTCTTTTAATTGTTTTAAACCTCGATTGAATTTTTTCACTATACTTTTGTTTCTGGCATTTTTTTTAGAAAAAAGTAGTCTCAAGTATTCTGTGTGTAATGGTTTTTTATGATACGCAATTTTTTGAACGTTTGAGGGCAAAAAATACTTATTTAATATACCATATCCCACATCTAGGTTTATTATCACCACATCAAAACGTTCTTTAATCAACATTTTAAAAAGTTTTTGTTCATTTATAACAGTATGAAGACTAACACCTGCAATTTTTTCCAACTTCTGGATTTTATTTCCGTATTTATATCCTGATACCGTACCAATTTTAAGTTCTTTTAAATCATTAAATGTATTCCAATCAAACTTATTATGCTTTAAATAAAAAAAGACTACATTGCCATTTAAAATTACATCACTGAATAAAAAATCACTTTCTCTGTCTTTTCTTTTTTCCCATCCAATAGTAGCATCGATATCTCCAACTTTTGCAAGATGGAAAGCTCTTTTCCAGGGGTACCACTCGTATTCAATAGTAAGGTTTTCTAGTGAAAAAGCTTTTTTAACAACATGAGAAGTTACGCCATCGTATTTTAAATCTTTAGAAAAAAAAGGTGGCCACTCTCCATTTGATATTTTGATTGTATCTTTTGCATTAATATTTGTTAATGTAAGAGAAAACAAAGTAATACAAAATAATATTTTAAAAAAAACGTTCATTTATTCCCTTAATTATTTTAATTTAATTTTATTCATTTATATTTTAATATTACAACTTATTGTCATAAATAGTTCTTAATTTGATATTATACATTATTCCCTTACATTCATTTTATTTTTTCCACTCACTCATTTCTTTATTTATAAAATAATTCACCATATCTTTAAATAGTTGTTCAATAAACTCTGGATTTACATTTTTTTCTTCTGCCCACAATCTTCTTTGTTTTAACATATTTTCAACTCGTAAAGGTGCTTTAACTTCCGTTTCATTTTTTTTAAATTGGGCAGCTTTATTAACGTATGTCGCTCTTTTTGCAATCAAGTTGATTATTTTGGAATCAATATCATCTATTTCAACTCTTATATCATTCATGTTTTCACAATCTTTTGCTTCTTTCATCTAATTTTTCCTTTGATTTTACAAATCCAGCACTGGTTTATGTTTAATTTTATGATACGTTAATGACAACAAAATACAATGTTTTAATTCTTCAATAGGAACTACCTCATCTTTATTAAATATAATTGCTCTGTTTCCCTCAAATGTGAAAACATCACTGTACAGTTCTCTAAAAGTATCCACTAATTTTGTTTTACAATTAAAAAATATTGCATATTGATTTTGATTTGATTTTACAATACCTAGTCTAATTGTACTTCCAATTTTTGTTAAATAACTGGGTTCTTTCCACTTTAACGTCTCTTCCAGATTTTTAATAATTTTACTATTGTTCGCTGTTTGAATAATCAAACTTCTTAAATAAAGTAATTTTTCACGCACATCACAAGGATATGAGTCAAAAACTTTTTGCACCTCAGTATTTCGTATTAATTTTATCTCCGCCATCATTCACCTTAAATACAAACTCTACAGTTTATTTTAAATTACTATAAAAATTAATTATAATAGAATATCACTAAAATTTAACAAACTTTGAGTTAAAAAGGAGTATTATGCATTTTAACTGGATTTATTCTCAAGAAAATGTCAATTGGCAAGAATTATCAAACCTCTATAAAATAGCACCTCTTGGTGATAAAAAAGCAAAAAACTTAGAATTGGTTTTTACAAATAGCCTGTATAAATGTTTTGTTTACAAAAACAACAAAATTATTGGTGTAGGCAGAGCATTAGCTGATGGTTTTGATTGTTCTTATATTTGTGATGTTGCAATCCATCCTGAATATCAAGGATATGGATTAGGGAAAGAGATTATCAATAAATTAAAAGAATTTTCTAAAAATCATACAAAAATTATTCTATATGCAAATCCAGGGAAAGAAAATTTTTATAAAAAATTAGGTTTTAAACAAATGAATACCGCTATGGCAATTTTTGAAAATCAAGATCAGGCTTTAAAAAATGGGTTGACAAATGACAACTAGAAAGGAACATTAATGTCGAATTTTTTATTATCACAGATATTAATTGGAGTTGCAATTTGTTTTGATATGATGTCTTTTCAATTTAAAGATAGAAAAAAAATAGTAATCTGTTTTTTTTGTGCATCCATACTAATCGGAATTCATTTTGCACTTCTTGAACAATATACAGCTGCTGGACTAGTACTTATTACAGCCATTAGATTCTTAACAAGTATTTTCACAACTTCAAAAAAAGTTATGTCACTATTTTTAGTAAGTTATACAGTAGTAACAGTAGTAACTTTTTCAGGTATATTAAGTCTTCTTACTTATTTTGCTTCAATAATTAGCAGTTTAGCCTCCTTTTGTAAAGAAGACAAACTCTTACGGCAACTAATGCTTATAAGTACAATCATTTGGGTTTTTCACAATTATCTTGTAAACAGTCCAGCTGCTGTATTTATGGAAATTTTATTCATCTGTAGCAATTCAATTGGATATTATAGACATTACATCAAACCTAAAAAAGTGCAAAGTAATTTTAATAAAAACTAAAAAAGAGTCTGTTTAATTGCAGGCTTTTTTTTATAAGGTTTAATACATTCAGAACTGTTGTTTTTTACAGAATTAACCAAAGATGAGACTTCTATCATTTTCATATGTTTACTTTCATATGGCAAAAAAAGTCTGTTTAACTCTGCAAGAGAAGTATTATTATCCATCCAAGTTTTCCAATCTTTTTTATGCAAAACAACTGGCATTCTATCATGTATTGTTTTTATTTTGTCATTGGGATTTGTTGTTATAAGGGCAACTGATATGACTTTTTTATCACTGTTTATATCATACCACTCATCCCATAAACCAGCAAGTACAAAACACCCACCCTTTACAGGTTTGATAAAATAAGGCACCTTTTCTTTATCTACTTTTTCCCATTCATAAAAACCATTAATAGGAATTAAACAGCGTTTTGATTTAAAAGAATCTCTAAAACTTTTTTTTTCAAATAAAGTTTCACTTCTGGCATTTATATTTATACTTTTGTTATCTTTTGCCCAAGAAGGGATTAATCCAAAAGAAGCATACGTATATTCATTGGTGTTTAATAAAGTCGGTATTTTGTGCGTGGGAGCGAGATTGTAAGTTGGTTTAATGGTGCCTATTGTATTTTTAACTAAAGGAAAGATAATTCTGGCTTCTTTTCTAAAAAATTGGTCATCAAATATTGCTACTCTTCCTGGCATTTATTTCCTTGTATTAGACAATTCATATACAGAATAATTCCAATTTTTATTTCCTGTATTTTTTGTTTGTTTATAATTTTTTAACCTTAACTCTTTTTGAAGAAATTTATTCATTACTCCATGTCCAACTAGAACTATATTTTGATTCTCATTTGAAAGAATTTGTAAAACCTCAGCTGCTTTTTTTGCTCTATTTTTAAAACATTTAAGGGATTCACTTCTATTACTGTATCCCAAAAACCAAATCAATCTAAAAAAAATCAACCAGTATGTTGCTTTTAGTTTTAAAAAATTCCCACGCACAAAAGGCAATGGTGCTTCATTAAAAATACTATTGATAACTACTATTTTTTTATCAAAAAATTCAGCCGATTGTATTGATCTTTTTAAACTACTACAAATAATAAGATCTGATTCATTTAGTATTTTATAAACCTCATCTTTATTTGAACATACCTTGTTAATGTTTGCATTATCATATTGATTAATCCAGTCTCCAAATTCATTAGAGGAAATATTTATATCTGATTTTGTATCAACAATGCCATGTCTTAATAGTGTGATTTTTTTCATATTTTAGTTATATTAACTTTATAGAGGAACTTTTACAGTAAATAATACGCCCTTATTTTCTTCACTTTTACAATCAATACTACCATTTAAATTATTAATTATCAGATTATAAAGAATATTTAATCCCAAACCACTACAATTTTCTTTTCTATTAGTAGTAAAAAATGGCTCAAATATCCTTTCAATATTTTCATTTGAAATACCACATCCATCGTCTTCATAGGTGATAATTAACGTGTTGTTTTTTTCAAACACTCTTATTGAAATCTTTCCTTTTTCATCTTTTAAAAAAGCATGTTTTATCGAGTTCATTACTAAGTTTGTGAAAATTTGAGAAAAAGCAATTGGGTGAGAATACATTTCAATAGACTCATCACATTCAAAATCAATTGTAATTTTTGTCTCTTTTAATATCAAGTTCAAATTATATAATGTACTTTTTAAATAACCACAAAGATTAAAGTTTGTTTTATCTTCATTGGTTATATCAATAGCTAATTGTTTAAAGGTTTGAATCAATGTAGCTGTTTTATCAAGATTTTCGAATACCTGCTTTGATAAAGCACTTGAATCTTTAAGATATTTTTCAAATTCTTCTTGACTCATTTCGTTGTTATTATATTTTTTTTCAATTTCTTTTGTAATATTTACTAAATGACTAACTCCTGTTATTCCTATTCCAACAGGGGTATTAATATCATGTGCAACTCCTGCAACAATTCCACCCAAACTTGCCATCTTTTCGCTTTCAACTAATTGTTCTTGTGTATTTTTTAAATTATGAATACTCACTTGTAATTTCTCATTTGAAACTTCTAGTTGTTTTGTTTGTTTATGAACTTCTTGTAATAGTTTTTCTTCATTACAAAACTTTTCAATTTCTGCACTGGCTCTTAATGCTAAAAACTCAGTAATAGAAGAGATAAATACTTTATCATCTATGGGTTTTATATCCATAAGAATTAAAATACTTGAAACATCTTTATCAGATCGAGCTACGGGTGCACCTATATATGCTTCAATTTTTAAATCTTTCAAAATAGAATCATCTGGAAAAAGTATTGAGACATCACAGTCATGCATACAAACTCTATCCCCTGATAATACTATCTGACAGGGCGTATCCTTTAAGTCATAAATGAAATTATCTATATATCCTTCTCCACCCCATATAACATCTGTTTGTACTTTTTCACAACTTTTATCAAGAGGATGTGCAATTAAAACATATTTCATATCTAGGATTTTTGCGATATTTTTAACAAATACTTTTAAGTAATCCTCTCCATTTAGGTTTTGGTCAATATCAAGTATCTCATTTATCTTTGAAAAAACTACATCCATAATAAGCCTTTCGTATTACAATTATGCTCTTTTTTAAATAAACTTTATCTAAAAAAAATAAATTGATTTTGTTACAATATAAACACCTTCGAAAATTCATATCACTAAAGTCAAATTTTATATATTCAAAGTAGAAAATTTAAATTCTTCAAGTATAATGCAGTTACTAAACTATTACAAGGTGTATTTTAAATGAAACAAATGGTGAATGATTTAATAAAAATGAATGAAGCAGGTCAGGTATTACAACTGTGTGAAAAGTATTATGATAAAAATATACTTATGTTAAGTGATGGAAATATTTTTGCAAAATCTATGATAGAAGCACGGGATAAACAAAAAGGCTTTATTGATATGGTTAAAGATTTTGAAGTGAAACTAATTTCTCAAAATATAAATGACAATATTGTAGAACTTACATTTGACTACAAAATTACGAATATTGAATCAAATATTAATAGATTTCAAGGTAAACATATTCAAACATGGCAAGATGGTAAAATTATTAAAGAAGAATACGAATCAATTAAATAAAATCCACTTCTACAAAGTGTTTTTTTGGTATGATTCACAAATGGAATTAATAGACAAACTTAAAGAACTCCCCTCATCCTCTGGGATATATCAGTATTTTGATAAAGATGCTCGTTTGCTGTATATTGGAAAAGCAAAAGTACTTAAAAACAGAGTAAAATCATATTTTAAATTTACGCCAAAACTGGGACCTGCTGATAAACTTGGTCCTCGGATTTATAAAATGATCTCAGAAGTAACATCTGTTGAATGGATAGTTACTCCCAATGAAAATGATGCATTAATACTTGAAAATTCACTTATTAAACAACTAAAACCAAAGTACAATATTTTATTAAGAGATGATAAAACATATCCTTATCTTTATGTTGATTTTAGTGACCCTTTTCCAAGAATAGAACTCACACGAAAAATCTTAAAGGGAAAAAGTATTAAATATTTTGGTCCGTACTCTATTGGTGCACGAGATATGTTGGATTCAATTTATGAAATTGTTCCTTTAGTACAAAAAAGTAATTGTCTCAAACAAAAAGAGGCCTGTTTATTTTATCAAATAAAAAAATGCCCTGCCCCTTGTATTGGTAAAATTACATCCCAAGAATACAAACCAGTAATAACTGAGGCTTTAGAATATATTTATAATAAAACAAAACTAATAGCAAAACTAAAAACTAAAATGGAAGAATACAGTCTGCAATTTCGTTTTGAAGAAGCTTTAAAAATAAGAGATAGAATTAGAACCATTGAAAAATCTCAAATTAAATCTGGCATGGATTTAGCAAATAATGAAAACCTTGACGTTTTTGCAATCAAACATAGAAATTCTCGTGCAGTTATCGTACGACTATTTATAAGAGATGGAAAATTAACTTCAAGTTCACACAACTTTATTAAACTTGACTTTATGCAAGATGAAACAACGCTTGACTTAAATGAAGCATATGAACGTGCATTAATTAATTACTATGATAACGATATTCCAGTACTTCCAAATGAGATAATAATCGCTGATGAAATAGATGAAAAGGAAGAGCTGGAAAATTTCATACAAAGTAAGTTTAATAAGAAAATAAAAATAAATTTCCCAAAAATTGGAATGAAAAAAGAGTTAACTACCGTTGCCGTTAATAACTGTGATGAACTATTAAGACTGGATAGTCTGAATAACAACCAAACTATTTACGATGAAATTAAAAAACTTTTTAAACTCCAAAGAGCACCTCGAAGAATTGAGAGTTATGATAACTCACACATGATGGGTCAAGCTACCGTTGGGGCGATGGTTGTTTGGGATGAGAAATTTGTAAAAACAGATTTTAGGCATTATAACCTTGAATCAAAAGATGAGTATTCTCAAATGAGAGAGATGTTAATGAGAAGAGTGGCAAGTTTTGAGAAAAATCCAGCACCAGACCTATGGGTCATTGATGGAGGAGCTACATTACTAAAACTGGCTTCAGATATTTGTGAAAGTGTTGGAGTTTTTATAGATATGATAGCTATTGCAAAAGAAAAAGTTGACGCAAAAGCTCATAGAGCTAAGGGTGCTGCTAAAGATATCATGTATTGTAAAGATGCAGAAGGTGTTGTTCAAACATATAAACTTCTAACGAGTGATAAACGTCTACAGTTTATACAAAGACAAAGAGATGAATCACATCGTTTTGTAATTAACTTTCATAAAAAACAAAAAAGAAAAGAAGATAAACAAATCTCGCTGTTACAAATCAAAGGAATAGGAGAAGCAAAAGTCAAAAAACTTCTTTTATATTTTGGGACATTTGATGAAATAAAAAATGCAACACTAGAAAAACTCAAAGAAGTTTTAAATGAAAAAGACAGTAATCTAATCATCCAACACTTTCAAGAAAAAGAGTAAAAAAACAATGGCAAAAGTTATTATTAACAAATTAAATTATTTTCACAACTTATCAATTATTTCTAAGCAGACAAAAGGTAAAGATAAAATAGCAGTTGTTTTAAAAGACAATGCATATGGTCATGGTTTAATTGAAATGGCAACACTTGCATCTGAGTTTGGAATAAACAAAGCAGTTGTACAAACTTTAGATGAAGCTATTAAAGTAGAAAAATTATTTCAAGAAATATTAATTTTAGCTGATAAAGATATTCACACTTATTCACATACTTTTCACATCACAATTAACGAAATAGATGACATATACAAATTTCCCAAAAATACGAACGTTCACCTTAAAATTGATACAGGTATGCATCGAAATGGCATTTCTAAAAATGAGCTTAAAGCCGCATTTGATGGGATTTGTAAACAAGGTCTAAATTTAACAGGAGTTTATTCACATCATAGAAGTGCAGATGTATTATCATGTGAATACTTTTGCCAAAAGATGGAATTTAAAAAAATTAAAGCGGAAGTTAAGAAAACATGTGAAGAACTTTTGTTACCAATTCCAAACTTTCACAGTGCCAATTCTTCGGCCCTTTTTAGAGATAAAAACTTTAACGAAGACTTTGCACGAGTTGGAATTGCATCTTATGGTTATCTTGAAACTGACAAAGTATATAAAATTCCAAATTTAAAACCAGTACTTTCACTACATGCAAAAAGGCTTTCTTCAAGAAAATTATTTTTAAATGACAAAATTGGTTATGGGGGAGTGTTTAAGGCTAAAAAACAAATGGATGTTTCTACATATGATATTGGATATGGGGATGGTTTTTTAAGACTAAATGAATTTAAGAAATATACTACTCCTGAAGGGTTTAATATTTTGGGACGAGTATCAATGGATAATATTTGTGTAGATACTACAAAAGAGGAAATATGTCTTTTTAATGATGTTACAAATTTAGCAAAAATTCATGGTACAATTACTTATGAGATTTTAACATCGCTAAAAGCAAATCTAAGAAAAGAGATATTATGAACAAAATATTTTGTTTAATTTTAATTTTTTTTACATTGGGTTATACAGATCACCTTCAAGAAAACGACAAAACTAAAATAGAAAAAAAAGAAAAAAGCTTTTCTTATTATGTGAAGTTGGCAAAAAAAAGAGATCCTGAAGCATTGTTTAAACTGGGGAAATTTTACTATGAGGGAAAAATAGTAAAAAGAAGTTATAAAAAGGCTTTAAAATATCTGAATAGATCCTCAGCTTTAGGGTATGAAAAAGCCACATACAACTTAGGAATACTTTATGCAAACAATAAAACTATATATCACAGTTATTCAAAATCATATGAAATCTTTTTAGAACTAGCTAAAGAGGGCCATGCCCCTTCTCAAAACAAAGTAGGTACCTTTTTGACATTTGGCTTTGGAGGTCCTATTGATTTTGTTGAAGCCGTTAAATGGTTCGAAAAATCTTCAAAGCAAAGTTATATTACCGCACAATGTAACTTGGCTTCTATGTATGCTGCTGGAATGGGTGTATTCACAAACTTTGGAAGAGCACATGCTTTTGCAAAAAAAGGAAAAGAGTTACGTCATCCCATTTGTTTAAAAATTTGGAGAGAATATAATCTTGGCAAATATAAAAAGGACAAAGGGTTTAAGTTTAAATTTTATACTCAACCCTAAGTACTCTTGTATTAAATATCTGATTATTTCCTAACACTTCTTTTCCATCAAAATATTTAGCTGTTTAAATAATGACTGAGTACCCTTTTCAATCTCTCCTGCAATTTCACGTAAAGCAGTGTTGTTTTTAGTATTTGCATTTGCACTTACATACTTTTGAATACAATCATGAACACTTTTATGCTCCTTTTTAAGTGCATTCCATGTCGGGTTATTTACAAAATTTCTATTTTGTTTTTCACACTCATCAATCCAATGTCCAACTTTACACTGATGGTCATTCTCAATTGTCCAATTACTAAAACTGTCCAAATTTGAAAATGTTTTATCTTTAAAGTTAATATGCCAATTTTTGACATTTGAAACTTCTTGCACTAACTCAACATCACAAACTCTATCATAAATTTTTTCTTCATATTTTGATTTTGAGGTTATATCACTTAATCTATTTGAAAGCTGCGAAACTTTTGATGAGATAGAGTCAATACTTGAGGCCACAGAAGCATTCTCTTGCGTTACTTTATCCAAGGAGCTCATATTATCATTAATTTGTACCATACCCATCTCCAGCTCTTTGCTAGAGTGTGCAACATCATCAATAATATCTTTAGTCACTGTTATCTTTTCATTTAAGGTAGTATACCCCTCTATCATATTAGTTGCAATTGTCTTACCTTCATTTGATTTAACAGAAGCATCCTCAACTAACGTTTTAATCTCATTGGCAGCTTCTGCACTTCTACTTGCAAGATTTCGTACTTCTTGCGCAACTACAGCAAATCCTTTTCCAGCTTCACCAGCAGTTGCAGCTTCAACAGCTGCATTAAGAGACAGAATATTTGTTTGAAATGCAATTTGATCTATTACTTGTATCGCATTATTAATAGCAGTAACTTTGTCATTTATCTCTTCCATAGACTCAGCAGTCCGAGAAGCCAATTCACTACCGCTGTTTGAAGCATTGGTTAGGTCATCAGCAACCACAGCCATTTTCGAAATACTTTGGCCACTACTTTGAATATTTGAAGTAATTTCTTCAATAGCAGCTGCTGTTTCTTCAAGTGAAGCCGCTTGCTCATTTGAAGAACTGGACAAGTTTTGAGATGTAGCAGATAGTGTCATTGTGTTTGAATTTAATTCATTACCTGCGAGTGAAATCATTGCCATAAGTTCAGATGTATTATTTCCTAAAAGTTCAGTGGAATTAAGCAGTGAACCCATATCTCCATACATACCCTCTTTTTCTTTTGTAGTTAAATTAAAGCTGTAATTACTCACAGCATAATGGTCAAGAAGTTTGTTAATATTGTCCATTTTTTCTTTGGTTTCATTTAACATTTGGTTAATGTTACATCTTAAAGTTTCAACTTCATTTGTAGCACCTTTTTGTTTAATGGAATACCCAAAAAAACCACCTGAAACTTTACTCATAATATCATCAATTTCAACAACTACCTTTTTGTCCTGTTCTATAATATACTCTGTTTTTTTTATTTGTTCATTCATATCTCTTGTCATTTGTGCAAATTCATCATTTCCCACAACATCCATTGGTTTTAAAAAATCTTTTTCCCTTATTGCATATTCGAAAAAAGATCCAAGTCCTTTTTTAAACTCATTTAGTGAATAAATTATTTTTTTTGTAATGATTGCACCAATAAAAAATACCATTAACAAGCCAAAAGAAGAACTTGCAACAATAAAGGTCATCCATGAAGTTGTATCATTTTTTATTCTATTAACATTTAGTAATAGTGTATTTGCAAGGTAGTCATCTACTTTTTTTAGTTTATTTATTTTTTTTGTAATTTCATTAAACCAATAAGTAGCATCAATACCAAAACCACCTATAGTTGTGGTGCTTAAAGCTTCTTCTCTCATATAATTTACTTCATCAATAACATCCCCTTTGATTGTTTTTCTATAAAAACTAATAAAAGAGGGTTTTGCATTGGCTAAAAAAGATTTAATAAAAGTTTTTTGCTCTGTCATCAGCACAACAAATTTCTGTTTCATTCCAGGCAAAAATTTATTTCTTGCAAAACTATTTGACATAATAGCTCTCTCAATTCCTGCTCGCTCTTTACTCATTAAAAAGTTATAAAATGCGGTAATATCGTTGGCTTCATTAACATTTGTTGTCATCTTAATGATAGAAGAAATCGTTTCTAGAAACTGTGAATTCATATTTGTGTAATAAAAAATTGCCTCTTTAGCAGGCATATTTAAGGAGCTTACTTTTTTTCTTGTTGTATTAATACCTTTTAAAAGATTTAAAGATGATTGGATATTTTTTTTAAAAAGTTCAGAAAAACTTGAGCTATCAATTATTGATAAATATCCCAATAAAATATCTATTCTTTCATTAGTTAGTTTTCTTTGATTGGGCAATTTTGTTATGAATTTCTTTCCATTACTACCAATAAAACCAGCAGTCATTCCTCTTTCTTTTTGTGTTTCATGTAATAAATTTGAGATATTACTTGCAACATTAACAGCAACTTTTAATTGTAAATCTTTTACTTCAATATTGTCACGAATATAATTTTCAACTTTTTTAAGCAAATTTATTTTTTGGGTTATTGTATCAAACCAATGTTCAGGGTTGATTCCAAAACCTCCAATTTCTTTTGCTCCCAACATTAATTTTCTGATTCTAGTTACCTCGTTTATGGCTTCACCTGAGACAGTTTTTTTATAGTAGTTCTGAGCCTTAGGAGTTGCATAATACATAAAGGTTTTCATAAATGAATTTTGTGAGGATATAAGATTGTTTAATTTTTCCCTCATTCCAGGGGCAAAATTATCACGACCCAAAGTATTAGTACCAACAGCCCTCTCTATTCCAGCTCTCTCTTTTGAGAGTAAAAAGCTTGAATATGCAGTTAATTCTTGAGTAATTGAAACATCATCTGACATTTTGGCAATTGAGACAATGTTGTCAAGCATCAAACCATTCATTGTTGTATAATATCCAATTGCTTTTGAAGCACTTATATTAAAAATATCAACATCAGCTCTTAATTGAGATAAGCCTTTAAACCTTTTTACTACCTCATTTAATTTACTCTCAAATTCTTTTGGATAGAGTTTAAATTCAATTTTTTTCATGTAAAGAGAAAACTTTTCAAACTTTTTATCACTTAATTTTTGCTGTTTTGGTAATGCTTTACTAAATTTAGCACCTTGACTTCCTAAATAACCAGCAGTCATACCTCTTTCTTTTTGAGTTTCATGAACAAGAGAAGAAATTTTTGTTGCTAATATTGCAACAGATTCAATTTTATTCATGGTATTAAGTTTTTTTACAGCATCAATTCCTTGACTGGTACTCATAAAAATCAACCCCATAATTGGAAAGAATAGTAACAAAGCAAGTTTAGCTTTAATGGAAAAGTTATTTAGAAAATTCATCTTCAACCCTTAATTTAAATTAAATTATTATATAACAAAATTCTATAAATTTAAATTAACTTTAATATATATATTTAATATATATATTTAAGATTTATAAATGAAAAATTTTAGTAAAAAAAAGGGGATACCAGAAGGTATCCCCTTTTTAACTTTAAAGCTAAATTATATTTTATAAATTAAATCTTAGACTGTACAAAAGCATCCATTTCATCAACAATTTCTTCAATTGTTCTTTCACCATTGATTTTTTTCAATAATTCTTTTGCACCATAAAAAGTTTGAATTTCTTCTAAAGGTTCTGTAAATACTTTCATTCTATTTTTAAATACTTGAACATTATCATCAGCTCCTCGTGCACGACCAAGAACTCTATCACAAGCCACTTCTTCGCTTACTTCAACTTCAATAACATTTATAAGTTCCACTTCATCTTCTTCAATTAAGTACTTATCTAACTCCATCATTTGCTCACCACTTCTTGGGTAACCATCAATTACAACAACTGGTGTTGGAGCATTTTTAATAGCCGTTACAATTGTTTCAATAACAATTTCAATTGGAACTAAGTTTCCAGCACTAACATAACTATCAATTAATTGACCTCTTTCACTTCCACTAGCAACTTCAGCTCTAAACATATCTCCTGTTGAGTAATGAGTGATATTATCGTGTTTTGCTGCAATTAATTCAGCATCTGTAGTTTTACCGCTTCCTGGAGCACCAATAATTAAAAATAGTTTTTTCATCTAAATGACCTTTTTTTATTTTGTTGTTTATTATTTTGAGAAGAGGCATTATATCCAAAGTTATCTTTGTATCCCAAATTCTTATTTGTTATCACATCTTTTTGCTTCTGTTTTCTACCTTGGTCTTTTTCTACAAATATCTCTTTTCTACTCCAAGGATCCATTTCTGTATAGTACATAAGTGTTGAGTAAGTTGATGGTGTTGGGATAAATACTTGCACTTGTTCTGGATTTATTTTTAAATTCTCACTGGTAAAATCTTTTAAACTTTGCATATCTTGCATTTCACTTCCTGGATGTGCTGCAATCAAATAATAAGTTAAAAATTGTTTTTTCCCAGCTTCTTTATTTAGAGCTTCAAACTTACTTTTAAAATCCAATAAAGTTTGTTTATTTGGTTTTCCCATCAGCCGTAATATTTTATCTTCTGTATGTTCTGGTGCTATTTTCATTTGACCTGAAACATGATAATTTACTAACTCTTTTAAATACTCTTGTCCATGTTTTTTATCTTCATTTATCAAGTCATAACGTACGCCAGAGTTTACAAAGGCTTTTTTCACCCCATCAATTTTACGTACTTTTCTTAATAAGTCAATTTGTTCACTGTGATCTGGTTTTAAAACAGGACATACTGTTGCACTTGTACATGAGATATCAGAGCAAACACCTTTTTTAAGTTTCCGTCCACATTCATAGCCATACATGTTAGCAGTAGCGCCCCCAACATCATTAATAATTCCTTTGAATCCTTTATGGTGTTTGAACTCCTTAATTTCATTAAGGATAGATTCTTGGCTTCTACTTCTTATTGTTCTACCTTGATGAACAGAAATTGCACAAAAATTACACTCTCCATAACAACCATGGTGTGTGGTTACTGAAAACTGTATAGTTTGTAAAGCATTAACCACTCCTTGATTTTTATAAAAAGGGTGAACATCGCGCTCATATTTTAAATTATAAACTTTATCAATTTCTTCTTCTTTCATATAATCCATAGGTGGATTTTGAATCAAGTATCTGCTGTCATGTAATTGATTTAAACCTTTTGAAGTAAGAGGTTCATTATTATTGTAAAAAAGATGAAACATGTTAATAAATTTCAACTTATCACTTGCACATTCATCATAAGTAGGCAAATCAATATAATCATCAATTTTTTGTTTTGAAATATAACAAATACCTTGAAGGTCTTTTAATTTTGGGTAATAATCAATAGGTAAAGGTTTTTTAATGTCTGAACTTACTTCACTTTTTCCAGAAGCAATAATTCGAGTTAAATCTACAACAGTTTTTTCTGCCATTCCATATACTAAAATATCTGCTTTTGCATCAAATAAAAGAGATTTTCTTACTTTATTTGTCCAAAAATCAAAATGTGCAACTCTTCGTAGACTTGATTCAATTCCACCTAGAACAATGGGAGCTGTATTTTTAAAATATTGTCTAATCAGGTTTACATACGTCATGACAGCACGATCTGGTCGTCTATTATTTACGCCACCTGGAGTAAAATCATCTTTGTTTCTGTATTTTTTTGTTGCAGTATAGTTTGCCACCATAGAGTCAACAAGACCAGCACTAACTCCCCAATAAAGCTTTGGTTCACCTAGTCTTGTTATGTCTGTAGCACTTTTT
>Ga0105351_1000632_pt1 | contig 16552 bp, 15 predicted proteins | sample EN4Hudsemesocosm_FD_83662 | JGI IMG/M metagenome (GOLD analysis project Ga0105351, IMG submission 83662) | Methane-oxidizing microbial communities from mesocosms in the Hudson Canyon - EN4B Hudson Canyon | ecosystem: Environmental > Aquatic > Marine > Cold seeps | place: Hudson Canyon... | reverse complement strand
CTTTTCATCCAGTTATGGACATTGCGAAAAGTAAGTACTCTATCAGCAGAGTTTTTAGGTGCAATTTGCAGAAATTTGGGCGGATGTAATGTCGTGACTTTTATTTGTCCATAAGTCTCTGCTTGAGCTGTGAGCTTATCATTAAACTTTTTTAAGCTTTTGCTGTAATAGGGAATAGCTGCATCTGCTGAGAATTGTGCTGTATACAATGTTCCCTGATCTTTAAGGAAGGGGGCAAGGATTTCCGTGTACCAGCCCACTCCACCAGGCCAAATTTCAACCACTGTCATAGTGGGCTCGACTTCAAAAAAGCTTAATGTCTGTTCAGGGTGACGGTATTGGTCTCGGTTTTTATTATATGCTGATCGTTGATCACCGTTTATTGCTTGTTGCAAAATAGAGCTATCAGTTGCATTGATATTTGTACAAGAGATCAGGAATAAACTGGCTAATAAAGGTAGTTTCATTATTTTAGTTCCTATAGGTGATTGATGGGGCGCAGTCTGCTAAATTGGGCTTTTGTATTTAAAAAGGAAAGCTTAGGCAAGAGAATCTTGAAGAAGAGAATTGTTTAAACTTCTCCTCACCCCTCCCTCTCCAGCAGGAGAGGGCTTTAAGAGCCTGTTTATCTTATAGAATTTCATTTTTCAAGACTTAACGAGGAGGTAGGCTATCTTAATGGCATTAGGCTCTATTGCATTGCTGTAGAAGGCTGACAGTGGCCAAGCCTAAAAAAGCCACTAAAGTCCAGCCAGGAATGCTTAGGCCAAGAAAGGTCCATAGAATATCAGCGCAGTCACCTGAACCATTGAGCATTAATTTAACCGTATCTAGCAAAGGGAAGTTTTCAAATACATATCCAAGCCCTGGACCACATTCTGGTACTTGGTCAGGGGGCAGGTTTTGTATCCATATATGGCGTATTGATATGCCAGCACCTAGGAGTGCCGATACTGCACCGAGTATAGAATAAGCTTTGATACCTTTCTGTTCTGGGTTATGTATTGCGGCAATAAGAAAAATAATACCGGTTATCAGAATGGCAATTCTTTGAGAAATACATAAGGGGCAGGGTTCCAATTCTTCAACAAACTGGAAGTAAGCGCCTGTTGCTAACATTAAAAAACAACCGATAAAGAGCAGAAAAAACCAGATTCTGGGGTTAAACTTAATTAGATCGAACATTTGTGACCTCCTGTTTAAATGCTTTAATTTCCCGCGATGGGCCTAAAACTACTATTATATCGCCTGCATCCAGTTTGTGGTCTTTCTCTCCAATGGAAAAATGCAGATCGTCGCCCAGTTCTTTATCGACTATACCGATTAAAACCAGGTTATGTTGTTCACTTAATGATAATTCACTACTATAAGTGTTTTCCAGATAACTGCCTTCTGGAATAATAATTTCTGCAATATGTAAATCATCACGACCAAAAACCGTGTGATCAATAATACTGGTAATATCAGGTTTTTTTATTAATTCATGAATTTTTTGTCCACAAATTTGATAAGGGTCAATAATTTTATTGGCGCCTGCTGCAATCAGTTTTTCGGCGGATTGCTGTGTACCAACAATAGCAATAATATTAAGCTGCTGATCTATGGCGCGAGCAGAAAGGGTAAGAAATACATTGGTCGGGTCTTCGGGTAAAAAACAGAAGATGATCTCAACATCTCTGCCTATACCGATTGATTTAAGGTCGCTATCGCTACGGAAATCAATAGCAGCGGTTTTAAAGCCTCTATCTTCTGCCAGTTTTTTTAAGGCTAAATCTGTTTCTATAATCAGAATGTCGTGTGAATGTTTATCAAGCCTTGAAATCGCCTCATAAGATAAACTGTTATAGCCAAAAACAACTATTTTTTTCATCGACGCTTCCTGCTACTCAGTTTGCTTTTTTCAATTTGATCCTGAAGATGTTCAATAGAATCTTTTCGGCCTAATACAACAATCATATCTTCTGCCTGTAATTCAAAGTGATTTTCAGGGTTAAAATAAAAATGCTGGTCTTTAACTTTATAGCGATTACGACGCTTTTGATGGGTTTTATTGGCGCTGATCACGCCTACCAGGGTTAATTTTCGATTGCTAAAGTTGATGTCCGCGATTTGTTGTTTTTCCAGAAAGGAGTGTGCTGAAATAACTAAGGTTTCCATTAGAATTTTCTTTTCACCTTGTAAAATCCCTAGAATGGCTTCAAATGCTACGGGTTGACCTATATATTCTGCAGCCAGTAGACCTGCAATCTGAAAAGGCTGGATAACGTTATTTGCACCTGCCTGATAAAGTTTTCTTACATTATCATCTCGGTTAGATCTAGCGATAATGGTAATGTCCGGGTTTAAAAAACGACTGGTTAAGGTGATATAAACATTGCTGACATCGTTGCCTGTGGTGCATAAAACTGCAGATGCCCCTGAATTAATGCCCGCGCTAATTAAGACAGCATTTTTACTGGCATCATCCTCTATGCAAAGATAGTGTTTTTCTTTGGCCAGATAAATACTATTTTCATCATTATCAATAATAATGAAGGCTTGCTGGTCCTTTTCAAATTGTCTGGCAATTTCCTGACCTACTCGACCAAAGCCACAAATAATAATATAACTGTTAAGTTTACTTAACTCAGCATAAGTTCTATTCTCACGCAAGGTATACATCTTGTCATTAAAGGCGGAAACAATGATGGAGGTGAAAAATGATAACACCCCTAGACCAGTTAAAATAAGAGCGACAGTAACCAGTCGTCCTCCAAATGTGAGTGGTGTAATATCACCATAGCCAACGGTCGATATGGTCACAATAGACCAATAAAAGGCATCGTATAAATGGCGGACATTTCCTCCGCTAGAATTATTCTCAAATAAATAAATCGCGATGGTGGAGATAAAAACCAGAAACCCCATAAAAATAGCGAGGGTAATGAGTTCAAAGCGTTTGCTGGATAAAACATCAGCAAAAACTTTAATGCTATTTGAATAACGAAACAGTTTAAATAGCCGAAAAATCAGTAATATCCGCAAAATTCTTAAGGGGCGGTAGCTGGGTAATATCGCTAATAGATCAATAATGGCAAAAAGAGAAAGCATATACTTTAGTTTCTTTGCCAATACCATTTTTAAGGTTTTAAATACTTTAAATGAGGTGTTTAAATACTCAGCTTTTTCATATTCTTTGATGATGATGCGGTGCGAGTCAGAATATAACCAGGCCCTGAGTAAATATTCTGTAATAAAGACAGTGACTACACATTGTTCAAAAAACTCGCCTGCGTTATTGAGTTTATGTTCAACGCTATAAACCAGAAAAAAAACACTTAACATCACTAGGCAAATCATAAAGATATCAAAATATGATTTCATTTTGCTCTGCGGGTTTTCTAGCAGATTATAAAAAAACCGCTTACCCTGTTGGTAATAAACAGAAGTTTTTAATAAATATGCAAAATAGACTAGGGCTTTAGCAAACATTATTTTTTAAATTTAATCACTTTATTAGCGGGGTTTAAGTTGATTTCATCAATCACACTATTGTTATTGGAGTTTAGTATGTAATTCACTGTTTCTGCAATATCTTCGGCTAATAAGCCATGTGTTTCATCATCGCCAGGTTGAAAAGCCAAGCTATCAAAAAAGTTTGTTTTAACCATGCCAGGGTTGATAAGGGAAACACGGACAGTACTTGAGCCACATTCATCTCTTAAGGCTTGGGTAAAACCACGTAAAGCAAATTTGCTGGCACAATAAATAGCGCCTTTTCTACTCCCTTTTAATGCGGCTTCTGAACCGATATAAATCAAGTTGCTATGCGGTTTTCTTTTTAAATTAGGAATAAGTGCACGAGTAATAAACGCTTGACTGGTAAAGTTAACAGTCATCATTTGTTCTATTTGAGCAAATGAAAATTGTTCGACCGCACCAAACTGACCATAACCAGCAGCAAAGATAACACCATCTAGAGCTGGCTGTGCTTTCTCCAATGCTTTTAGTTTAGGTGATATTTGATTTAATTGTGCCAAATCTAATTCAATAGAGCTGAAATTCTGCTGACTAACAGTAAATTGGCTGCAGTCCCTTGATGTGCCAATAACGGTATGGCCTGCCTGTAATAGTTGTTTGGCTATGGCGCGACCAATGCCTGAACTGGCCCCAGTCACTAGTAAGGTTCTCTTTATATCTGACATATTAGATGGTGCATGGGAAAAATTTGGACTCTGGGATGTAGTTTAATAATTGCTCGGTACAGTATTGCAGCATCTGCTGTTCTAACTCTGGTTTATAAGAGGTTATCTTGTGTTTGGTTTCAAGCGGGCTGGAAAATAAAATTTCTTCAGGATACTGGTTGTGTATTTTTTTGAAGTATTTTTCGGGTAAACGAAATACGCCTAAGCTAACGGAATGTAGTGAGTCTAAGTTAATTTTAGAGAATACATGTTCAAAAAAATCTTTATATTGCTGTTGATAATTTGTTTGATAAATTAATGGATCAAAGCGCAAGCCGATTTGCCAGCCCTGGTCTTGTAATTTACAAAGCGCATCCAGTCTACGAGCTAGACTGGGAGCTTTATCTTCAACCTTAGTAGAAATTTCAGCGGGAGATAAACTAAAAGCAACAATTGTACGTGGAGAGGGTGTTGTTTTTAACAGGGTTCTGATTTGGGTGCTTTTGGTTCTTATTTCTAGCCAGGCATTTGGGATGTCAGCAAAAAAAGGTAGAAAATGTTCAGCAAAGCCGGTGATGGGTTCAAAGGCTAAACTATCACAATCATAACCAGAGAAAAAATGGATAGCTTCATTTGGCGTTTGTTGGCAAATTTGTTGTATCTGCTGTTGATAATCTTCGAAATTAACAAATAAAACATAATTTGCTGACTGATACATGCCTTGTAAAAAACAATATCGACAGTCATACAGGCAGTTCAGCATATGAGAAAAATAATAATTATGCTTTGAACCAATGCCATAACCCGGAGGGGCAGGTAGAGCGTAGTTTTTATATTTTTCAGCTAAAATTAATGCAGGGTCTTGTTTTTGTAGGCGAAAGTTTTGTGCTTTAGGGTTGAAAACTTCACCATAACGTTCACAGAAAACTTTTCTGGCCTTAGGGAATCGTTGGTAGATTGCAAGTGTGCGGGGGTGATTGCGAATGTTTTCTTCAATATAAAGGGTGTGGACCATGAGTTCTAGTGGGTTTTGTCAGGTATATCTATAAATATAACAGTTTAAATTTAGCAGTTAATTTTTATAAGGTTAAGTAGATAGTTACTTGTAATTACTCAGCGTAAAATGATAGATTCAGCTCTGAAGCCCTCCCCGTGAATACAATATTAGTGGGATATTACTACATTTTTAAATTACGCTGAGTAGTTACAGTTACTTTAAATTAAAATAAGAAGTAAAATAGTATTAGTTTAAACTTTATTTCCCTTTTAAATGAATACAAAAAAGATTGGTTTTATCGGTGGCGGCAATATGGCGTCGAGTTTAATTAATGGATTAATTGCCAGTGGGCATTCCCCCAGCCAGATATGGGTGTCAGATACTAATCCTGATACTTTACAGTCTTTAGCTGATAATTTGAAAGTTAATATCTCTGTCAATAATGATGAATTGACTAAGGAAGTTGATGTCGTGGTGTTAGCTGTCAAACCTCAGGTTTTAAAGACAGTCGCAGAAAAAATAGCCACTACTTTGATCGATAAGGATATATTAGTTGTTTCTATAGCGGCGGGTATTTCTCAACAAAGCCTTACTGAATGGTTGGGTAATGAAATTGCCATTGTGCGCTGTATGCCAAACACGCCTGCACTAGTATTGACAAGTGCAACCGCGTTGCATGCCAACGATGTGGTAACTGATGAGCAAAAAGATTTAGCAGAAAATATTTTGCGTGCTGTTGGTATTTCTTTATGGGTTAGCAGTGAAAGTGAACTAGACGCAGTGACTGCTGTCTCTGGTAGCGGGCCAGCGTATTATTTCTTGTTAATGGAAGCAATGGAAAGTGCCGCAGTAGAATTAGGCTTGAGTGAAACAACGGCAAGATTGTTAATTCAACAAACTGCACTTGGGGCTGCAAAAATAGCGTTAGAGTCCAGTGAAACACCTAAGACCTTAAGGCAGAGAGTGACATCTCCAGGTGGAACCACGGAACAGGCAATTAAAACCTTTGAAGAGGGGGCTTATTCCTCTTTGGTTTCCAAAGCATTACATGCGGCACGAGATCGATCTATTGAAATGTCAAAAGAACTAGGAGAAAGTTAATGGGGGCGAGTTATATGACAAATCCAGTTGTGTTTCTAATTGACACAGTGGTTTCATTGTACATTTTAGCGATTGTTTTACGCTTTCTATTTCAATGGACACGGGTTGATTTTTACAATCCTATTTCACAGTTTTTAGTGAAAATAACCCATCCACCTTTAAAAATTCTACGCCGTTTTGTGCCATCTATTGGTAAGATAGATGTTTCATCAATTGTTTTGGCGCTGGCATTGCAGATGCTGGCTGATTTTTTGATTTTGGCATTGCAGGGTGAAATAGCAGGTATTGCGGCCTTGGTACTCTACTCATTTAAACAAATAGTAGAAATGGTGCTTAATATCTTTGTTTTTGCCGTGTTTGCCAGGGCAATACTTAGCTGGTTTGATCCGGGTAATTATAATCCGGCAAGCTCTATTTTACAGAGCTTAACTGAACCCTTATTAATTTTATGTAGAAAAGTGATTCCTGACCTAGGAGGGATTGATTTATCTCCATTGGCGGCATTAGTACTTTTGCAATTGGCAAAAATGATGATATTGCCACCCTTGAGTCAATTAGCTCTGTTACTTGGATAATTGATCTCATACCTTGTGCTTATACTGTTAATAATGAAACCACACTAGTTAAAAAATAAGTTTTTATGCAAACACTCTTTTCCAAAAAAAATATTGTATTAGCAACTCTAGTTATAGCGTTGCTTGCACAGGCTGGATTTGTACAAGCTAAAAAAATGTTTCGCTGGGTTGATGATAACGGTAATGTTTTTTATTCAGATCAAGTGCCTCCTACGGAAGTAAAGCATAGACGTGAATCATTAAACAAAAATGCTCGCGTACTCGATGTGGTTGAAAAAGAAAAAACAAAAGAGCAACGTGAATTGGCAAACCGCTTGCGTCTACTTAAAAGGCAGCAGCAAGCCATTATTGATAAACAAAGAGCACATGATAAAGTTTTATTGAGCACTTTTCGTAATGTTGAAGATATGTTGCTGGCCTTAAAAGGGCAAATGCTATCCTTGGACGGGAAAAGAAAAGTCGTTCGAAATAATTTAAACCGTCTGGAACAACAGTTGCTACAGAAGCAAAAGAAAGCCGCTCAATATGAACGAGAAGGGCGAAGAGTACCGGTTAAATTGTTAACAGATATTGATGCAGGTAAACAGCAGATTGAGAATACTTACGTTGAAATTTCTACTCAGTTTCAGAAAAAGAAAAAAATCAGGGAAAATTTTGAAAGAGATGTTCGTCGTTTTACCTTTTTAGTTGAATCCAGACAGGGTGATAGCGATACCGAATATTTAGCCTCTAATAATAAAGCTGCTAACGAGTTAGGTTTGTTTGTTTGTGAGACCATAGAGCAGTGTCATCGAGCCTGGGTGAGCGCAAAAGAATTTGTGCGCATACACTCAACGGTAGAACTAGATATTGAGACAGACACCCTAATTATGAGTCAGACGCCTTATACAGACACTGATATCAGCTTATCTGTTTCTAAAATGAATGAGGATAATGGTAGCCAGCAATTGTTTCTGGATATTCGTTGTCGTAAATCTTCATTAGGAGACAAGTTATGTAGAGGGCCAGAAGTCAATAATATTCGGTTTTCATTTAATGAGTTTATTGCTTCAACTTTACCTGCAAAAAAGGAATAGGTCGCAGTCTTAATATTCCTGAAGACTATCCAGCCACAGCCCTTAAGTTAAGAGTAATACGACATGGGGCGCAGTGCTTTAGCCATGCTTCATGGCTAAAAATAGCAGGCTGTGAAAGTATTCTCTTTTCCTGATTACGTACGAGCATTATGCCCTTTGGGTAAATGAAAATCTGTTCCCAACAGATTTGTGCCGAGATCCAGAATCCAAGGATGGGGTGATTGTATAAACAAGTATCTGCTTAATTATTCAGATCGTACATCCCTATACACTGGATACCAGCAATCCCTGCAGGTATGACGTGGAGCTACTAAAGATAATACTTCAGGGTAATTACTCTGCGTAAAATGATGGACTCAGCTCTGAAGCCCTCCCTTGCTGGGGAGGGTTGGGTGGGGAGAGGTTAAAATAAATTCTTTGTTATTAACGCCTTTCTAACAAGGTACCCACGCCTTGGTTGGTAAATAATTCCAATAGCACCGCATGCTCTACTCGGCCATCAATAATATGCACGCTGGATACCCCACCTTTTAGTGCATCAGTGGCACATCGGGTTTTTGGTATCATGCCGCCTTCAATGGTGCCGTCAGCAATTAAGTTTTCAATATCTGTAATAGACAGTCCGGTTAGTAGATTTTTTTCTTTATCTAAAATACCAGCGGTATTGGTTAATAGTAATAGCTTTTCGGCTTTTAATACTTCGGCTATTTTTCCTGCAACCAGGTCGGCATTAATATTGTATGAATGACCGTCGTCACCTACACCAATAGGCGCAATAACGGGAATAAAATCACTATTACATAGCATATTGACCACGGCAGGGTCTATGCTACTGACTTCGCCTACATGCCCTAAATCAATGATTTCGGATGCTTGCAATTCTGGCGAAGAGTTTTTTGTATTGATCTTTCTTGCATGGATGAAATCACCATCTTTTCCCGTCAAACCAACCGCTTTACCACCATTAATATTGATCAGATTGACAATTTCCTTGTTAACTTGTCCTCCTAAAACCATTTCAACCACATCCATGGTTTCACTATCAGTGACTCGCATACCGTTTACAAACTGAGTTGTAATGTTAAGTCTTTTTAAAAGCTCGCCTATTTGAGGGCCTCCGCCGTGAACGACTATAGGGTTAATACCAACCAGTTTCATCAGTACTATATCTCTGGCAAAACTGTGTTTCAGTTCATCATCAATCATGGCATTGCCACCAAATTTAATGACAACGGTTTTACTTTTGAATTTTTTTATATAAGGTAAAGCTTCAATAAGGACGTGAGCTATGTGGTGCGCTGTATTTTTTTTCATGCTATTAAAAAGGGTGAAAGGTTTTGCTTTTGATGAGATTGAGCCTGTGAACGAGTATTATAGGATGTGCTTGATTTGTCTGCACATCCTATATGCAGTTGTGGCTAAAAAGGTAGCTGTATATCTGTTTTAACCTGAGTAAGTAAATCTTTAAATTGTGCCTGGATACGGTCTAATGCTTTGCTATTGTCAGCTTCAAAGCGAAGCGCTAATGCGGGCATGGTATTGGAGGCTCTAATAAGTCCCCAGCCGTCAGCAAAGTTAACGCGGATGCCGTCGATAGTAATAATCTTTGCATCATTAAAGCTGGCATTAGAAAGAATTTTTTCCATTAGAGGAATATTCTCTCCCTCATTTAATTCAATATATATTTCCGGGGTGCTGAAGTCTTCAGGGAGCTCAGAAAAAACTTCATCGCTGCTACGGGTGTCGTCGGATAACTGGCCAATAAGACGGGCTGCCGCATATAAGGCGTCATCAAATCCAAACCAGCGATCATTAAAGAATATATGCCCGCTCATTTCACCAGCCAGGGCTGCTGCGGTTTCTTTTATTTTTGCTTTCATAAAGGAATGCCCTGTTTTCCACATTAAAGGACGACCGCCATGCTTAATAATATGTTGTTCAAGATGGCGGGAGCTTTTGACATCATAAATAACTTCAGCCCCTGGCTTGTTTTTTAAAACGTCTTGAGCAAATAGCATCAACAACCTATCAGCCCAGATAATTTTACCTTTAGCATCAATCACGCCCAATCTATCACCATCACCGTCAAAGGCTAATCCAAGGTCTGCCTGATAGTGCTGAACCGCAGTGATTAAATCTTTTAAGTTCTCGGGGTTGGTCGGGTCGGGATGATGATTGGGGAAGTTGCCATCAATTTCACAGAATAATTCGATAACCTCACAGCCCAGTGTTCTTAACAGAATAGGGGCCAGCTCTCCAGCCGCACCATTACCACAATCAACCACCACTTTCATCGGTCTGACCAGGTGAATATCGTCAGCGATAATGCCAATATATTCATTAATGAACATATCATTTTTATCTATTGAGCCTGTTGGCCCTGTTGCATAATTTTTTTCATCAACACGTTGCTTAATTTGTTGAATTCTTTCTGCTGCCAGGGTCTCGCCATTGATAATTATTTTCAGGCCGTTATAGTGACCAGGGTTATGGCTGGCAGTGACAACAACTGCAGACTTACCTTCGGTGTGTTGAGCAACAAAATAAACCAGAGGAGAGGGGACTAAGCCGATATCAAGTACATTGACCCCTGTAGAAATGATGCCTTTAGTCAGTGACTCAGAAAAAGCAGGGCTAGATAAACGACCATCTCTGCCTATAACAATGGTCTTGATGTTATTTTCTTTGGCTTCAGAAGCAACGGCCTGGCCTATATTAAAAACAATATCCGTAGTTAAGGTTTGATCTACGATACCCCGGATGTCATAAGCCCTATAAATCGTCGAGGTTACTTTTTTTTTTGAGTCGACTTCCGCCGTCACTACGGAAAGCTCAGGGAAATCAATCTCTGCAGTATCAGGTAAAGAAATGGGGGTGCTGGGAATAACCGTCTTGCTGTTGTTATCATCATCTAAGTCCATATCAAGAAAGCTGACACCATCGGGTTCATCAAAAAAATCATCTGTCATTGAGTCATCATCTGAGCCTTCAGAAAAGTCTTTTCCTTGATTATCTAAAACCCGTTTATATTGGACTAGAGTGGATATCAATGTTTTCATTTCATTAAAGGTCACTGGGTAACTTCCCACTGTTTTCCCCGACATGATATCTTTAAGGGCTTTTAAGATGGTTCCTTGATCTTGCCTTAAGGTCTTGGTTATGTTTCTGTAAGTAATAAAAAAAGCCAAACAAATCAATAGGGTGGGGATAGATATAAGGCCTGCGATAAAGGTGCTGGAAAATAGGCTGGCTGTTGCTACCGAGGAATAATGAATATTCCACGATGTTTGTGCAACATTGAATTGTTGATCGAGAACTAGATCTTCAGAGGCCGCACCTACTTTGGCTAAAGAGGTGTGCTGTTGTTTAAGTTCAAAAACAGTCTCCCTGTTTTTAGCCGTATTCAAAATGGATTGCAGAAAATCAAATTTCAAACTCGCAAGAATGGTGCCGACTGCCTTATTGTCTTTTACTATAGCGGCAGTAAGTGCTAAATGTCTGTTTTCACCTTGGCCTTGAATGACCGGAAGCTGTTTCTTTGTCAGCGTTTCTTGCGCCATAATAAGATCGGCATTCCCCATATGAGGAATACTTGATTTATCCAGATCAGTTACATCGGCTGGTAAAATTCTGATCTTCATTACATTCGGCATAAACTGGTCTAACATCAGTGCCGTTACTTGCATTTGTTGTGGGTTTTCACTTTCAATAGCGGCAATGGCATCACTGGTAAGGGCCATTTTATCAAGCGTTTTTTGCAAAATTTTTACTTGAGAAGAAATACTTAAAGCAAGACCTTGAGCAGTCACTTCTGTGGTCTTTTGCTTTGATTTTACAACATCAGACAGGGACAGCCAGTATACACCGCCTCCAATAAGCAGAGACAATAGTACTGTGATGATGGATAAAATGCTGAAAATACGAACCATTTAATTCTCCTGCTAAAAGCTTAGTGACGTCCAGTGTGACCAAAACCACCGTCACCTCGATGACTTTCTCCAAACTCTGTGACTTGTTCAAACTCTGCCTGGATAACGGGGACAATCACCATTTGAGCAATACGTTCACCTATTTCAATATTGAACGCAGTATTTCCTCTATTCCAGCAGGAAACAAAAACCTGGCCCTGATAATCAGAATCGATTAAACCCACTAAATTACCTAAAACAATGCCATGTTTATGGCCTAATCCAGAGCGAGGCAGAAGCATTGCCGCCATACTATGATCTTCTATATGGATAGCTAAGCCAGTAGGGATAAGCAGGGTTTCTCCTGGCTCTAATATGACTGGCTTGTCTAGGCAGGCGCGCAGATCTAAGCCAGCAGACCCTTTAGTTGCATAGTCTGGTAATGGAATTTCCTTGCCCAAACGACTATCAAGAATCTTCAGCTGTATCTTTTTCATGCATTTTCTCTACAATTAAGGAAATTAGCTGCTCAGCTAATTGTGTTTTGTTGGTCATTGTTAGTGATTTACTGCCAGAGGGCCAATAGACCTGCAAGGCATTTTCATCTGAATCAAAGCCGCCTTGTGGTTTGCCTACCCAATTTGCCGCAATCATATCCAGATTTTTTCTTTTTAACTTGTCTTTGGCGTAGTGCTCCAGATCATCTGTTTCAGCAGCAAAGCCAACGACAAAATCGGGTCTATTAGTTAGTCTCGCAACCTCAGCTAAAATATCTTTGGTTTTTTGCAACTTAATAACACTGTCATCATGCTGTTTTTTTATTTTCGATGAGCTTAAGCTTGCAGGGCTGTAATCAGCAACTGCAGCTGCACCTATATAAATGTTATGTTCTGAAACTCTTGAAATAACAGCATCATACATTTGCTGGGCTGTTTCTACATAAATACAGTTGATTTTTTCAGGTGCAGGCAATATAACAGGCCCACTCACCAGCGTCACATTGGCACCTGCATTCTTGGCTGCCTCAGCTAAAGCATAGCCCATTTTCCCAGAACTGCGATTAGTAATATATCTAACAGGGTCTAAAGGCTCTCTGGTTGGGCCTGCACTAATCAAGATACTGATGTTTTTTAAGGCTTTGGGCTTTGCTTCTGCGGCTAATAATGCTTGGCAGATAGCTTGTGCTTCAGTCATCCTGCCAAAGCCCGTTTCGCCACAGGCCTGGCTACCCTGTTCCGGGCCGATAAAATGTACACCCTGATTTTTTAAGCGTTGAATATTTTCCTGAGTAACGGCTTTACTCCACATGGCCTGGTTCATTGCCGGGGCAATATAAACGGGACAGCTTGATGCCAGATAAAGGGTAGAAAGCAAGTCATCGGCTAAGCCATAGCTAAATTTAGCAATAGTATTGGCTGTAGCAGGTGCAATAATAATCAAATCAGCCCAGCGAGCAAGGTTAATATGCCCCATTGCATTTTCTTCTTCTGCATTGAGTAGCTGGGTGGCAACAGGATTACCCGATAAGGCCTGAAAAGTTAAAGCAGATACAAATTGCAAAGCAGATGCGGTCATCACAACCCTGACTTCGCAGTCTTGCTTGCGTAGCAGACGCACCAGTTCAGCTGATTTATAAGCGGCAATCCCTCCACAAATCCCTAATAATATTCGTTTATTAATCGTTTTATCCAAAAATGAGTTGTAACTTCTAATTATGGCAAATTTATAGAAACTCTTCTATGCTTAAATTTCTATATGGCTATGAACATGCCATAGCTTAATTTTGAAGTTAAGGTGATTCTGCTCTTAAACCCTCTCCTGCTGGAGAGGGTTGGGGAGAGGAGATATTAAAATAAACTATTTTTTCCTTATTCTTTTTGCCTTTAGAAATAAAGAAAAAGAATTTTGTAAAAGAGAATTGTTTGATTCCTCCTCACCCAACCCTCCCCAGCAAGGGAGGGCTTAAGAGCAAGGCCCTTTAATATAATATTGACGGAATATTTCTACATTTTCAAATTACCTTGAGTAGTTAGCAGATTTTAAATATAAGGAGGTTTTATGTCTATAAAGGACTGGCCTGCGCAAGAGCGTCCACGGGAAAAGTTATTAGAAAAAGGGTCTGAGGCCCTAAGCGATGCAGAATTGTTGGCTATTTTCTTGCGTACGGGAATAGCGGGTAAAACAGCAGTCGATTTAGCCAGGGAGTTATTAACAGAATTCGGATCCTTACAAGCGTTGTTAAATGCAGATCAGACGCGTTTTTGTCAGGCAAAAGGCCTGGGAAGTGCAAAATATGCACAGTTGCAAGCTGTTTTAGAAATGGCTAAGCGTCATTTTGTTGAAATATTACAGCGAGGAGATGCTTTAACCAGCCCTGAAGCCACAAGGGCTTATCTAAGCGCACAATTACGAGGCTATAGTTATGAAGTGTTTGCCTGTTTGTTTTTAGACAATCAACACAGAGTTATTTTGTTAGAGGAATTGTTCAGAGGAACAATCGATAGTGCCAGTGTTTATCCAAGAGAAGTGGTAAAAAGGGCGTTATTTCATAATGCCGCAGCCGTTATATTTGCTCATAACCATCCATCAGGTATTAATGAACCCAGCCAGTCTGACAGGCAGATTACAGAAAAGCTGAAGCAATCGTTGCTGTTGTTTGATATCAGAGTGTTGGATCATTTTATTATTGGTGATGGTCAGCCCTATTCCTTTGCCGAGCATGGTGTGCTGTAGAGACATAGCAGGCTACGTCTCTACAATTCGAAAGATTAGGCTTGAGTTAACTTAGCTTCAGCTTCAGCATATTTAGCCGCACAAACCTCGGTTACTTCTGTTGGTAAGCTGGGTCCTGGTGCAGTTTTGTCCCAGTCCAGTGTTTCCAGGTAGTCTCTGATGTATTGTTTGTCAAAACTAGGAGGACTGATACCAACCTGGTATTGTTCGGCAGGCCAGAACCTTGATGAGTCAGGTGTCAGCGCTTCATCAATTAAATATAGAGTGCCATCGTCATCCAGGCCAAATTCAAATTTGGTATCGGCAATGATAATACCTTTTTCCCTGGCAAACTTGGCTGCTTCTGTATAAAGGGTCAGGCTGACCTGTTTGATCTTTTCTGCAATTTCTTCGCCTAATAAAGGAATGGTTTGCTCAAAAGATATATTTTCATCATGGTCACCTACCGCAGCTTTTGAGGAGGGCGTGTAGATCGCTTCAGGTAGTTGCTGTGCTTGTTGTAAACCTTCAGGTAAGCTTATGCCGCAAACATCCCCTGTATTTTGATAGTCTTTCCAGCCCGAACCAATCAGATAACCTCTAACAATCGCTTCAACAGGTAGCGGTTTTAGGCGTTTAACAATAATTGAGCGGCCCGAGACTTGAGCGCGTTCTTCTGCATCAGGAATAACCTGTTCCAGTGTCAATTCGGCTAAATGATTAGGAATCACATGCTGCATTTTTTCAAACCAAAAATTTGAAACACTGGTTAATACACGACCTTTACCTGGAATAGGATCAGGCAGCACAACATCAAAAGCAGAAAGCCTATCCGTTGTAACAATAAGCAGATGCTTATCATCAATTTCGTATATATCACGGACTTTACCACGAGATAATAGGTTTAGATTTGAAACTGATGATTCAAAAAGTGCAGCAGGAGCGTTCATAAAAGCATGTAAATTAATAGATATAATGAATGCTGGTATTTTATCATTAAAATAGGCTATAGATGAATGACGAAAGACTTAGAGGTGTTAAAATAATTGCAGAAGATAAAAAACTGTTTTAGAAAGGATGATAGACAATGAGTTGGTTAGGTAAAGTGGTCGGTGGTGCATTTGGCTTTTTAATGGGCGGACCTTTAGGGGCTATTCTTGGTGCCTCAGTTGGACACCAGTTTGATGAAGGCATGCAAGGGATGGATGATGAGGAGGGCTTAAGCCCAGGTGACCAGCATCGTGTACAAATGGCCTTTTTTACTGCCACCTTTTCTGTGATGGGGCATATAGCAAAGGCTGATGGACGCGTTACTGCTGATGAGATTAATCTTGCCAAGCGAGTGATGGACCAACTTGCATTAACAGGAGAAATGAGACAAACAGCGATCAATTTGTTTGAACAAGGTAAAGCCGCACAATTCCCTCTTGCTGATGTGTTAGAGCAGTTCCGTCGTGAATGCCATAGACGGACACATTTGATTCGGATGTTTTTGGAGCTGCAGATTCAGGCTGCGTATGCTGATGGTAAATTAGACCAGGCTGAAGAGCATGTTTTATATCAGATTTGTGAGCATTTAGGTATTTCACGATTTGAATATGAAAGAGTTAAATTACAGTTTCAGGCCCAGCAACGGTTTTATGGTCAAAATCATTCGCCGCGACATCAAGTAAATAGGCTTGATGATGCTTATGCCGTTTTAGGTGTAGCTAAAACAGCAACTGATGCTGAAGTTAAAAAATCTTATCGAAGACTGATGAGTCAGCATCACCCTGATAAATTAGTGGCAAAAGGTTTGCCAGAAGAAATGATGACCATTGCAAAAGAGAAAACCCAGAAAATCAGAAAAGCTTATGAAGTGGTGAAAGAAAGTAGGGGGTAGAGGTAAGGGAGATGGAAAAAATAATCATCCAATCTTGCTGGTCTTTTTGTCCGCCTTCAGCGAGGTAGCAACAGTTACGTAGCTTGCTATGCGCCTGTTGCTACCCCACTAAAGACAAACAAAAATCCTGCCCAATAT
>Ga0105351_1000620_pt1 | contig 16683 bp, 12 predicted proteins | sample EN4Hudsemesocosm_FD_83662 | JGI IMG/M metagenome (GOLD analysis project Ga0105351, IMG submission 83662) | Methane-oxidizing microbial communities from mesocosms in the Hudson Canyon - EN4B Hudson Canyon | ecosystem: Environmental > Aquatic > Marine > Cold seeps | place: Hudson Canyon... | reverse complement strand
ATCAAGACTTTACCCCTAAAAATCCTCAGCGTTTAACTACGGCAAATGGTTCTACTTATGCTCAATTAGTATACGCTAATAATAAAATATATCTGTTAACGCGTGATACTAACAACGGTTGGGGAGTATTTATCAGTGATGATCTTGCCAAAACTTGGAGTCCATTCCAAGCATTAAATCTAGGAACGTTAAGGCAATATGCTTTATTGAAAAAAGAAATGTTGTTAGGACAAAATTTTGAGCGGGTATTACTTCATATTGGTAATCATCCCTTGGATCATGAACAAAATATTGCTTATACTTACCTTGATTTGCATTCCGATGACACCCTTGAAACATTAACTAGCATTACCCTTGAAGAGAAGCCTACTGAAAGTAATTGGAATATTGAATACTCAACTTTTAATAAAAAAAGTACCAATACGCGCTTTTTAGATGCAAAAAACAATCAAAACAATATGTGCCATTTATATTCCAGTCTAACACCAAATAATCACTCACAATGGCAATTAAATGTAGTGGCAACAGATACCGAAGCTGAACGTTCGAATAATTTGAACCTAGGTATATTTGCCGGTACTTTAGGTGATGATGATTATATTACAGGAGCATCTATAAAAAAATGTCAACTTTTTATTGGTGGCAGTATTGAGGTATTAATTGCACACAAGCTCCCAGAAACTAATCAGTATGTAATTGAGCTCATAAGTTTAGATGCACAAAGTGGCCAATTAGTTAACAGTGAAATTATTTATTCATCAGAAAAAGTATTGTATCGTCCAATATATATTGAAGCGCTAAATTATGTCATGTTCAACGAAGCTGATTATTGGTTTAAGTATTATAAATGGCATGCTGATCAAAAAGTTATTAAACTAAATTAATAACGAAAGCTCAACTGAATTTATATAAAATACTTTCTTAAAAACAAATGAAATTAACTAAGAATACATATTTTGTGTAAAATGGCTTTTATTAATTGCCTACATTTTAGTTTGTTGTTTATTAAGTAGGCTATTTAAACTGATGTTTATATCTTAAGAAACAGGAGCCCCATTGTTTCCCTTCTCCAAAATAAAAAGTAGCTCATCAACACTTGCAGCAATCAAAAATGCAAGCTGGTTAATAGGCGAGAAGTTATTCTCTATGCTACTTGTTTTATTAATTAGCATTATGATTGCCAGACACCTAGGCCCCGACTCGTTTGGCATGTTAAATTATTTATTGGCTATTGTTGCTTTAATGGCGCCATTTTGTGCTTTAGGTTTTAATGCCATTATTACTCGGGAAATTGTAAAAGATACTGATCGGCAAAATATAATAATGTCAACAGCCCTTGCTTTTAGATTTATTGGTGGCGGGGTTGCTGCCTTATTTTTATTTTTTATCTATTCTTTGGGGATTCTATCTAAACTAGAGTCATCGTTAGGGTGGTTAGTTTTACTTTCTATAGTTAATATATTTACTGCTTTGCACGTTATTGATTTTTGGTTTCAAGCAAAGGTATTGTCTAGATATGTGGTAAAAGCTCGACTTATTGCTATGCTAATGTCTTCCGGTGTTAAGGTTGTTCTCGTTATAAATAATGCTGAGCTGAACGCTTTTGTTTGGGCTGCTGCATTTGAGTCGTTACTTATTTCACTTTCTTTTTTGTCCATCTATTTATATAAAGCTAATTTTTTCCGTGTCAATGATATTGATTGGCAATATGGATTTGCTTTACTAAAACAATCTAAATGGTTGGTGATTTCTGGAATAGCATCTATTATTTATTTGAAAATTGACCAGCTGATGTTGGCTGAAATGGTTTCAGTAACCGAGGTTGGCATATATTCTGTTGCTAGCAGAATGTCAGAGGTTTGGTATTTTTTCCCAACAGCAGTTGTCGCCTCTTTTTTCCCCTCTCTATTAAAACTCAAAGAAGAAAATGAACAGAAGTATCAAGTGAGGCTTCAAAAGTTATGTGACTTTTTATTTGTTTTTGCCTTAATTTTAGCTATTTGTTTAACTTTTTTAGCTGATTGGCTCATTATATTTTTATTTGGTCGTGACTATTCAGCCGCAGGCTTTATTTTATCGTTACATATTTGGGCAGGTCTTTTTGTTTTTATGAGAGCCTTACTCAGTAAATGGCTATTAGCAGAGCATTTAGTATTCTTTTCTTTTGTCACTCATGGTGTGGGTGCAGTTATCAATGTAACCCTGAATTTATGGCTTATCCCATTATATCAGGGAGTAGGGGCAGCAGTCGCTACAGTGATCTCTTATGCCTTTGCTTCTTATATTGTATTATTCTTCCATCACTCGACACGTCCGATGGCAATAATTATGACTAAGTCGCTATTGTTTCCTGTACGATTGATTATGGGAAAAATAAAGTTATAAGTTTAACTTAGGTTATTATCACCTGAATGTAATTCAAGAAATCACTATTTCACCAAATAAATAAAAAGGATTTTATTTTGCATATACAACACCACGGCGCAGTTAATGGTGTAACAGGCTCATGTCACCAGCTTCATATTAATGGTCATCATTCAATGTTAATTGATTGTGGGCTTTTTCAAGGAGTTGAAAGCTCAGGGAATACCGATAGCGATACCTTAGCAATAGGCTTTGATATAGCTCGGTACAAGCATTAGTGGTTACTCATTGCCACATTGATCATGTCGGTCGTATACCTTATCTTTTAGCTGCCGGTTTTAAAGGGCCTATATACGCAACAACTGCAACAGCTAAACTTTTACCTTTGGTGATTGAAGATGCAATAAAAGTAGGCGTTACTAGAAATAAATCGATAATTCGTGCGTGTCTAAAGTTATTAAATAATCAGCTAGTGCCGTTAGAGTACAAATCATGGTATGCACTGTCTTTAGCCAGCGATAAAATCAAGGAAGCGCCAAAGGTAAAAATTAAACTTCAACCTGCAGGGCATATTTTAGGCTCTGCTTATGTGGAGGTTGATATTGCCACTGGCTCTAGATCACATCGTGTAGTATTTTCTGGTGATTTAGGTGCGCCATATACCCCTTTATTACCCGCACCTAAAAGTCCATATCGTGCTGATACCCTCGTTATTGAATCAACTTATGGTGATAAAAATCATCAAAGCCGCAAAGATCGCTGTGCAAACTTGCAGCACGTTATTGAAAAATCAGTATCAGACAATGGTGTTGTTCTTATACCTGCTTTTAGTATTGGCCGCACTCAAGAGTTGCTGTATGAACTTGAGCAAATTATTTATCGTCAGCGTAATAAAGTGAGTTCAGATAATGCCAGTAATGATTTTTGGCAAACAATTGATATTATTGTTGATTCACCAATGGCTGCTAAGTTTACTGAACAATATCAAGAATTTAAAAGCTTATGGGATAACGAAGCAAAACAGGAGATAAAAGCAGGACGACACCCGTTAAACTTCGAGCAACTTTACACTGTTAATAGCCACGATGAACATTTACAAACCATTAGCTATTTGGCTAAACGAAATAAGCCAGCAATTGTTATTGCTGCAAGTGGAATGTGCAGTGGTGGACGTATTGTTAATTACTTAAAGCAATTTTTGGCTAATAAAACGGCTGATATATTATTTGTTGGCTATCAAGCTCACGGGACTCTAGGTAGAGATATTCAGCAATATGGCGACATATCTAGAGCAAAGCAAGGTTATGTATTTATTGATGGTCAACGAATTGATATAAAAGCAGGGGTACACACCATTAGTGGTTATTCTGCCCATGCCGATCAAAACGGTTTAATTAATTTTGTTAATTGCATGCGTTATAAGCCTGAGCATATTTTAATAGTGCATGGTGATGAACAGGCAAAATGGGCATTAGCTAAAAAATATCAGTTATTGTTACCTGACACACTAGTTGAGATTGGCCAATAACTTTTTGTTTATTACATATGTTACCGTTATTGAGCAGTTTTAGTCTTGGTTAATACTCCCAAGTAAAATAAATGTAGTAATTAAGTGTCGTTTCACATTTACATTTATACTGTTTCTAATTAGTTACTTTTAAGGTAAAATACGCGGGTTTTATTCTCAGGGTGTTTTTGATTAATTAATGTTATCGCATTGAATTTTTTTGATGTTTATCATTTTGCCATCTTTAAACCTGTTGAGTGTTTTCCAATTTTAATTTAATAGTTAACATCATAAATGAAATCAGTTCTTAGAAAATTATTACCACAAACTTTAATCAAAAAACTAAAATCTGCAGTCGACTCATTTGACCAAAAGCTTTATCCTTTTTTCGCTGAAAATGCTTTTTTAAGCTCTGTTTATTATTGTTTTTTCAGTACGCAGTTTCGCCGTGAGCATAAAGCCGTTTTGCAAGGACGTTTGCAGTACCAAGCATCTTTAAATACAATTAAATCTTCAAGTGTTTTGTTAAGGCGTAATACTCATCGTTTAGAAAAAGGGCTGATTATGCAGCCAAGACGACCGATCTTTGCTGAAGCCTATATAGATGAAACCATCGAGTGTTTTGCTAAATGTCTTTTGAGTGAAGAGTTGTGTTCAGAAGAGTTCAAATGGGCTCAAGATGTTTTAGTAAAATATTTTTCTGTTACTCAAAGCTCTATGATACTTGACCGAGCCAGAGCGCGGTTTGAGTCACTTACTTTAAAGTCATTTAACAGCGTTGATGAATCGCTACCTTATCAACATCAACAAAGAGTTAAATCAAATATTAGCCAAGAACAATTGCATAATTTATTTAAACAACGTCGTTCGGTTCGTTGGTATGAGCAAAAACCTGTTGAATTTACATTAATTAGCCAAGCAATAGAAATGGCTGCTCAAGCACCGAGTGCATGTAACCGACAACCCTTTCAATTTTATACTATTACCGATATGGATAAGGCCTCTGATATAGCATCTATTGCGATGGGGACTACTGGTTTTTCAGATAATATTCCCGCACTTATTGCCGTTGTTGGTGATTTATCTGCTTATCCTGCAGAACGTGATCGTCATGTTATTTATATTGATGGTGGCTTAGCTTCTATGCAACTTATGTTGGCATTTGAAACGTTAGGTTTATCGTCATGTCCTATTAATTGGCCTGATATTGAAATTTGTGAACGAAAAATAGCTAAAAGATTAAACTTGGCGACACACTTACGGCCCATAATGCTTATTTCTGTAGGTCATGGTGAGGGTAACGGACAAATACCGTTTTCACATAAAAAAAGCACAAGTACACTTATTAAGGAAGTTAGTTAATGTTTATTGAAATTAAGGGCGTTCAGTTTGTAAATAAAGGTGCTGAACTTATGTTGGCCTCTGTGGTTGAGCGCGTTAAGCAATATTGGCCAGAAGCGGATATTGTTTTAGAAGGTAATCCATTATCTCCTTATAAAAGCCGAGCAATGCTTGGTGCTTATCAAAAACTGTCTTTAAGAAAGAACATTATTGACTTAAATTTTTTAAGTTATTATATGCCGAAAAAAATTCGTAATTATTTAAAAAGGTGGGGTGTTGTAACCGAAGCTGATATAGATGTTGTTCTTGATGCTGCAGGATTTGCTTATGGTGATCAATGGGGAGCACTTAAAATTAAACATTTAGGTGGTGAACTTAAACGTTATAAAAAAAATGGCTGTAAATATATTTTTTTACCTCAAGCACTAGGACCTTTTAGTCGTTCAGCGGATCAACAAGTATTAAAAGAGTTTTTACCCAAAGCCGCTTTGATTTGTGCTCGTGAAGAAGACTCTTATAAACACATTAGAGCACTTATCGGCGATAATGATAATTTAGTGCAATACCCCGACTTTACTAATGCCGTTAAAGGTATTGTTCCTGATTGCTGGCAAAATGGACAACAAAAAGTTTGTTTTATTCCTAACAGTAATATGATTGGTGTGAAGAATAAAAATGAAAGTTGGAAGAAGAATTATACTTCAATAATGACGCTGCTAATGACCCAAGTTCAATCGTTAGGCTTTGAGGTGGTTTTGTTAAACCATGAAGGAGAGGGGGATCGTGATATTTGCAATACGCTGAATCAACATTTTGATAATAAGTTAACGATTATTGAAGAGTCAGATCCGTTAAAAGTTAAAGGGATTATTGGTGATTCCAGAGCGATAGTTTGTTCAAGGTTTCATGGCTGTGTAAGTGCTTTGTCGCAAGGCGTTGTTAATTTAGGTACTAGCTGGAGTCATAAATACGAACAGCTCTTTAAAGAATACGGTGTTTCTGAATTATTAATTGATCCTAATGCTAGTGATGAGACACAAGTTGAATTAATTAAGTCTCTTATTTCTGACAGTGTCACCTATTCAAGTATTATTAGTGGTAATGCAACCAAATATAAAGAGATAACTGAAAAAATGTGGTGTAAGGTGCAAAAGATAGTTAATAACGATGCTTGATAAAAAAAATAACATTTTATCATTAGCATTTATTGCACCGGCATCAGTAATTCATACCATTAAATGGGTAAATGGCCTAGCTGGTGAAGGCTTTAAGGTACATTTAATAACACAACATTTGCCAACAGAGTCGATACATTCAGATGTAAGTGTTCATTTATTGCCCGTTAAAAATGGCTTGGGTTACTTCTTGAATGCGATTGCTCTAAATCGACTAATTAAGACAATTTCCCCAGATTTAATTAATGTTCATTACGCTTCTGGCTATGGTACTTTGGCTAATTTATCTCAAATAAAGCCTTATTATTTATCAGTGTGGGGAAGTGATGTTTATGAGTTTCCACATCAAAATATATTAAATAAAATATTGATTAAATTGAATTTAAAAAAAGCTAAGCATATTTTTTCTACCAGTAATGCAATGGCTGACCAAGTTCGACAGCTTATTGGTAAAGATGCACGAGTGTCAGTCACCCCTTTTGGTGTCGATATGAATCAATTTAAGTCTACATCAACTATTTTATCATCAACTAAAGTCACTATTGGTATTGTTAAACGGTTAGAGCAAAAGTATGGGATTGATGTTCTTATAAAGTCTTTTTCACAAGTGCTTTCTCATTACCAACAAAACGATAAATCGGTAGCTAATAAATTGCAATTATTAATTGTCGGGGATGGCTCCCAAAAAAATGAATATAAGAAATTAGTAAATAACCTTGGGTTAGCGTCATATTGCACATTCAAGTCTGCAATACCTAATGAAGCTGTTCCAGCAGTTATTGATACAATAGATATATTTGCTGTTTGTAGTCGAATTGAAAGCTTTGGGGTTGCTGCAATAGAAGCTTCAGCATGTAACCGCCCTTGTATAGTTTCAAATGTAGGGGGCTTACCTGAAGTTGTTTCAAATAATCAAACAGGAATTATTGTCAAGTCTGAATCAGTAAGCGAGTTTTCTAGGGCCATGATTTATTTGATCGATAACCCTAAAATAGCGATTGAATTTGGTTTACAAGCTAGGAAGTTTGTTGAGTCTCAATATTCAGAGCAACAGGTATTAAAAACTATGTCCGCAGCCTTAACTAACCGAATATAAATAATGAACCAATTTCAATCTCTACCACTAGTTACCGTATACATTGCTACTCATAATAGAGCTGATTTATTAATTAGGGCTGTTGAGTCTGTGTTATCCCAAGTTTATAAAAATATAGAGCTCATTGTTGCTGATGATGGTTCTGTTGATGAAACTTATGAAAAATTATTACCTTATATTGAGTCATCCAAGCTTCTTTACGTAAAGAATGACTCCCCTAAAGGTGCATGTGTTGCAAGAAATTTAGCTATTGATATTGCTACTGGTGTTTTAATTACCGGCCTTGATGATGACGATGAGTTTTTACCTAATCGAGTTGGGCATCTAGTTGAATTGTTTAGCTCTGGAGAATATTCTTGTATTGCTGCGCCATATGTAGAAGTGACTCCAAAAGGAAAAATTTCCCGTAAATTAGATTGCGGTTTAGTAACTCTTGATAAATTGCTTCATTACAATGTTTTAGGTAACCAAGTACTTACCAGTACTGATAATTTAAGGGCTATAGGTGGTTTTTCCCCTGAAATGCCAGCTTTTCAAGATTATGATACATGGGTTCGATTGGTTTCGAAATTTGGTACTGCTTATAAGTCTGATGAAATTAGTTATATATGGTATACGGATCATATCTCAGGTCGAATTAGCCAAAGTAGTGAAAAGCGTATTTTGGCTTTTTCACTCTTTATTAACAAGCATAAACACCTCATGTCACTCAAACATTTAAATAGTATGGCTATTCTTGATAAACGCCTAAAAGCTGAGAACTACAATTTACTTGAGTTTTTTAAAATGACAAATAAAGGGAATTTTAAAACGTCTTTATCATATTTTATTAACTCAAACTTTAGGTTTATTAAATGGGCTTTTGATAAAGTTCGTTTATTAAAAAAATAGATTTCATACATGATTAATAATGAAAACCAAAAATTAATTTCAATTATAACGCCGTCTTACAATGCGATTAAGTTTATTGAAGAAACATATCTCAGCATTGATAAACAAACATATTCACAGTGGGAGTGGTTGATTACTGATGATTGCTCTAATGATGGAACATGGGAATATGTTTTATCTATTGCATCAAAAGATAATAGAATAAAACCTGTGAAAAATAGTCAGAATAGCGGTGCTGCGGTATCTAGAAATAATTCCATAGCAAGAGCAAAGGGTGATTTTATCGCTTTTCTTGATAGTGATGATATTTGGTTACCTGAAAAGCTTTCTCTACATATTGATTTTATGGAACAGCAACAAGCAAATATTTCCTTCACTCCCTACATGTTAATTGATGAAAGCAGCACTGATTTAAATCAACAAGTAGATGTAAACAAAAATGGAGCTTTTTCATATCAAGACATGTTAATTAAAAAAGCGACAATGGGTTGCTGTACAGTAGTTGTCAGAGTGAGTGCGTTTTCTGATCTTAGCATGCCTCTAATCAGAGCTGGGCAAGATTATGCTTTGTGGCTCAAGTTATTAAAAACAGAACAACAAGCTATTATTTTCCCAAAGGTTTTAAGCCAGTATCGTATAGTTAGTAATTCATTATCTAGAAATAAGATTAAAAAAGCTTATAAAATATGGCAAGTTTATCGTGATATTGAAAAACTTAATGTTTTTAAAGCATTATATGTATTTTCTCATTATGCGATTAGAGCTTTTTTTAAATTAAACTAATCTTATAATTATTTAAGTTCACAAAATGAAGATTAAAATATTATTAGGAAAAACAAATGAGTAGTACAAGTACAGATGAAATTTCATTAAAGGATGTATGGAAAGAGGTTTATAGAAGAAAATGGTTACTAATTCTCGTAAGTGTTTTATTTTCGGTTATTGCTGCTGTTATTGCTTTAAATCTTCCTAACCTTTATAAATCAAAAATTACATTAGTACCCCATTCTGAAGAACAAGGAGGCTTGTCATCACTTGCTAAAAATTTTGGTGGTTTAGCTAGTTTAGCAGGAATGGGTTTAGGTGACTCTGGGGGGCCTGATCCAGCAGTTGTCGCACTTGAAATTCTAAAATCACAGCATTTTATTACTAAATTCATTAGAAAACATAAGCTTATTGTTCCACTAATGGCTGCTATTGGTAGTGACCCTATGAGGTATGAATTAATTCTGGATGAAGATGTTTATAATATTGCTGATAATAAGTGGATGAGGGAAGTTAGCCCCCCTAAGTTAATTGAACCTTCTGATGAAGAAATCTACAAAGAATTTATGGATATTTTTGAAATTAGTCAAGATCCTAAAACAGGGTTTATTTCAGCATCAATAGAGTTTTTCTCACCTAAAATCGCACAAGAATGGCTGCAATTAATTATTTTAGATATCAATAATGAAATAAAACTAACAGATCGAATTGAGGCTGAAAAAAGTATTTTATTTTTAAATAAAACATTAGCTAGAACTAGTAATACTAATATGCAAACAACTTTTTATCAGCTCATTGAAGAACAGTCTAAAAAGTTGATGTTAACTGAGTCTAGAGAGGAATACATCTTTAAGAGCATATTTCCAGCAACCCTACCAGAGAAACGATCAAAACCTAGTCGGGTGCTCATTGTTTTAGCTGGTATTATTCTTGGGGGCATCCTTTCTTTATTTTATATATTGACTAGATATTTTATTATTCATGAAGAATAAGTTCTGGCGAACTAAAAAGTTAAACATCATAGATGCTTGGGTCGGTTTTCTTCTTTTTTCAAGTATCTATGCTATTGATTTACCTTTAATTGGTAACTCTTCTTATTGGAGTTGGTTACTTATTTTTCCGTCCTTGCTCATCATTAATGGCAGCTACAGTAATCTTCGCTTGCTTGCTAGTCAGAGAGTCTTTTATTATCCGATAATAAGCTTAGGATGTATTATTTTACTTTCTTTTCTTATTCCTATTTTTTATTTAACGTTTGATATTTCAATGTTGAAAACATGGATTAATAACCTTGTCGCCTATTTGGCTATGTCAGTTTTAGCATGCATTTTTTGTTGTAGTACCACTTTATATAAAAATGTATTTTTATTAGTCTTAAAAGTTTTTATCCTTCAAGCTGTTATTACTTGGTTGATGTTGGTATCTCCAGACTTAAGTGATTCTATACAATCAATTAGTAAGACTGCAGGAAGCATTGAAAAGATGGAGCAGTATGGTGGAGTGCGAGGGTTAGGCTTTAGTGGTCTAGCGGCTTTTGCTTTAGCTGTGATTATGGGGTTAATGGCGCTGTTACTTCATTACTATTTTGCAGTGTATATGAAGGATAGCTCATTGATTTTAAAGATATTAATTTTATTTGTTACATTGATTGCTAGTATTTCTGCTGGAAGAACCGCTATCGCAGGATTTTTGCTTGGTTTTTCCTTTTATTACGTAGAGTTAGGCCCAACAAAGTTTTTGCTGGGGATATTTAAAGTTTCCGCTTATTGTTTAGTGATTATCACCCCAATTATTTTCTATATTCTTGCAACTCCAGAGCTTACTGAGATAGTTGTTAAATACTATACTTACGCATTTAAAATTGTATATTTGTACTTTTCTGAGGGGCAGGTGAGTGTCTCATCTCTTTCTTCTTTGGAGCAAATGTATTTTCCATTAACGGAGGAGCAAATACTAATAGGTGATGGGCGATACACAGGAGGAGATGGAGCTTATTATATGCATACAGATCCTGGTTTTATGAGATTTACGCTTTTTTTTGGCATACTGCCAAGTCTATTTATTTATAGTAGCTTTCTGTATATTATGTTTTCATATTATTTAATTAATCGAGGATATGTGAAACAAGTTGGGATGTTGATATTGTCAATCGTTGCTATAGCTTTTATTTATCATTATAAAGGGGAGATAATCATGTTTAATGTTTCTTATATGAAAATTATTTATTTTGTTTTTATCTCACTATCACTTATTACAATTAAAACTAAATATAAAATTACAGATTATTAACATTTTATTTTATCTGATATTTCAAATTTAATGGCTATCAATCGCTGTTAGCCTGCAGTTGACTTGATACTTCATTAATATGTATAAACTCTAGTCTGCGTTTATACATATAAATTGTTAATCCGGCTTTCCTCTAAGCATAGTCATGGCTTTTCTCGCTAATCCTTTATAATTTCTCCATTCGATGTTGCCTGATTTAAGTGCCATTACTGCCTGTTGTCTTCTTGCGGAAGCATAAACTTGGTTGAATTCCTTTTTGGTAATTCCACTTAAGTGTTCAAAGGTATTCCACTCATCTCCTGGATAAAAAGAGTCGTCAATCATTTTGTGCTTTATTGCAATATCATACAATTCAGAGCCTTGAACAGGTAAAGCAAATGCCCAACTCGTGTAATGAATATATCCCTTCCACCAAAGTGAATATAAATCTTTTATCGTTTGTTGTACTTCTTGAAGGGAGTCATGTTGTAATTTATCTTTGTCTTCCCAGTAATTAAAAAGCATGGCAAATGCAAAAACCTTTATTCCTTGAGCACTTAAAAGGCGGCATGCATTTTTTGATTTTTCCAATGACATTTTCTTTTTAATTCCAGTTAGAACCCGGTCACTCGTTGTTTCTAATCCAATTCTAACAAGCCAAAAATTTGCTTTTTTTAACCAAAAGGCAAATTCTTCTGACATTGGAGTGACTCTTAGGTTACATTGAAAATATAAATCTTTGTGGCCTAACGCTGCAAGCTCTTTGCAAACTTCAATGGACCAAGCCAGTTGTACATTCAACTCATCAGAATGGAAATAAATTTCACGGTAACCTCTTTGGTAAAGCTCCTGGACTTCTTCGGCTATATTTTTAGGGCTTCTTGCTCTATATAGAGGACCGTTTTTCAACCGGAAAACAGGGTTAGCACAAAAAACACATCGCATTGGACACCCACGAGTAACCACCATTTCAGTATTTGGGCGTGCTTTACTATAAGTTAAACCACAAAAGTCAGCATCGTTGACTAAATCTCTATTCGGAAATGGAATAGCATCAATATCGTTAATGAGTTCACGAGTAGCTGTTTTATGTAAGTGACCATTTTTGAGGTAAGCAATCCCCTTGATATTCATTTTTGCAGAATGAATTAATCCATAAGAAGATGCTATTTCGAGAAATGTTTCTTCTCCCTCTCCGATTGCTGCGATGTCAGCCCCTGACTTGTTTAAAACATCAAAAGGAGAATTGGTAACATGTGGTCCACCACACACAACTAAAATATTTGGAAATTTTTCCTTTATTTGTTTAATTAACTCGTAAGCGACAGCAGCAGAATAAGATGTAAATGAAATTGCGTATATTTCTGGTTGAAAATGTGCGACTTTATCTAAGTGGTATTGTATAGATTTTGTTTGAGGGATGTAGATGAGCTCTACTTCAAAATCAGCATGTTTTTCAAGGTAAGAGCCTAGATATAGTAAACTTAAATTTGCGCTAGTTTGATCTTTACCGATAACAGTTCCATGACTATCAGCTAAAATAATTTTCATAAATCGAGGTGTCCATTACATAGAGTATTGATAATTTCTGAATGAGCTATGCTAATTTGTTTGTATATAAATATCAATGCTTTAAACTGACTGTCATTGTTTGAACATTATGTTTTTAAACTCATTTCCTTTAATGCGTTATCGAATAACTCAGTAAAGCGAGGCATTGTACTAACAGTTTTCTCAGCTTTATCTGAAATTTCATTACATTGCATGAGATTTTTAAGGTGTTTTAATACTTTATTAGCATCTTGTTGGGCATTTTTACCTGTAAGGTGCACTGCATTCATACCGTCCTCAGTATAACTAGCAATCTCACCAACGGGAGTTGTAAAGCAAACTAAACCTGCAGATAACGCTTGCACGATTGAAATAGCAAAACCCTCAACACTACTGCATTGTAAATAAAAATTATATTTCGTCATGGTATTAATAACTTCTGTAGGTGTTATAAAACCACGATAGTTAATGTTTGAATTCTTTGAGATTAGCTTGTTGAGTTCATCTTGTTGTTTACCCAAGCCATAGATGTCAAATACAACATCTATTTCCATGTTTTGTAAGCACTCAATAATTGCTATCGCATATGCTATTTTTTTTTCTTCTTCAATTCGTCCCATAAAACAAAATCGGTAAGGTACTTGGAAACTCTTATTAGAATTAGGCTTATCTTCCATGCACATAACAACTGGCGGCACAATCCAATTATTTAAACGTTCTCTTGTTTTCACTTCTTTAGAAAAGGTAAATGCTGCTTTACTGTCAAAAATAAAATATTGGAATTTTTTTAATGCCAATTTTGAGAAAAAGCTGTCGAAGACATGAAAATATGTAGAACTATGTAAAAAACCACAATAATTAGCTTTACGATAAATAAATGTTTTTATAAAAAGCCCTAAAAAGTGACTTTTCCAAAGAGATGTAACAACGATATCAGGCTGGATTTCTAATATTTTTTTAGCGATATCAATAAAGGTTAATGGGTTATGAATGCCATAAAAATCAAATAGATTATTACTTTTAATAAAAAACACATTACTTACAGGATCTATACAGAATAAATAGTAATCAACTGCTTTGGGTGTATATTGGAAATATTGATTGACGGATACTTCCACACCACCAATAGCTTTACTATGAATTATATGAACTACTTTTTTCATTATATTCCCTATAAAATAATTATTGCAGAGCATGTTTTATGAAACATTCATTTTATAACCAGCGTATTGCCCTTTGAAATAGCAACTATAAGAAAACTGACATGGTTGTACACGACATATTAAGAATAGTCATGCTAGCTTTTATACGATTTTTAAGAGTTTTATTTGATAATAGACATCATATCATTCAGAAGCCTTACAGGAGTATTATTTAGCTCTTAGTCGATGTATTAATGAACTTAGTTTAGGAATATTGTTCTTTATAAAAAGAGTTGTCGATTGTTTCCAGTTGTAATTTCTTGTGTACTTAATAAAATCAAGAAAACTGAAGTCTTCATCATAAAGTCGCAATTTAAGTACTTGGTAGGTATTGTTATGTGCTGATGTCATTTTGCTCATATGTTTTTCATAAAAGGCATCAAATCCATTACGTACGCTGTTTTTATTCGTGCTAATTCGTTCAATATTGTGCGCGGTATTCCATATATAGCTACAAGATTTTATTTTATAAGCAACACCAAATTCATTAATAAGGCGTACCCAAGTATCATAATCTTGGAAGGCGGGCATTGCTTGATCAAATCCACCAATTTGTTTTAAAAAATCAGTTTTAGTTAAGACTTGATTCCCGAGAGAGTTATGGTGTAAAAGCTTATTTAATGTAATTTCACCACATTCAAAAGTTCGTTCTATATCTCCTATCTGTGTTCTTTCTGTAGTGCATGTAGCAATACATGAAACATCCATCTTATTAAATGCAAGAACAAGTTCCTTTATTCTTTCTGATTTAAACAGGTCATCGTCATCTAAACCTGTTATTAATTCGCCATTAGCTGCGAAAATTGCTTTGTTCCTAGAAGCACAGGCTCCAAGTCTTTCGATATTTTCAATATATATAAAATTATTTAGTTTAAGGTATTTTGATAATACTTGCTTTGTATTATCAACGGAATTGTCATTGACCACTATAATTTCAATATTGGAATAGCTCTGATTTATAACAGATTCAATACTGTTAACTACCATACTTGCTCTGTTATAGGTTGGAATATAAACAGTTACCAAAGGGGCGTTTATTGGATTCAAAATACTTTTCCTTGAAAGAAATTATTTAATAATGATGGTGCTATTATAGTCACATGTTTATCTAACTAGTTAAGGGTAGTTAGATAAACATGACTTTTTATTTTTAGGGCTAAATACTAAAATCATTTTTTACTCATTGGAAAAAATACTTTGTTGCGAAATAACATTTTTTTCTATTTCGAACAATAGCGGTATCTTTATATAAAGTGGGATAAATTTATTTATTCTTTCAACTTCAATTATGAAACTTGTATTATTTCATATAGCTAGGCTATCGATTTTTTATCTTTTTATAAACACTAACAAGGTAAATAAAATTCAATGTTGATAGAGTAAACTTCCATAAACGCTCAGCATTGTGGTATATTTCTCTTTATTTGAATTAGTTAATATATTTACCCTACATAATAAAAAGATAGCTTTTTATTACCTAAAATCTTCCATGGACTTCATCAATGAAAATAAAAATTGCCATTGCCGGCACAGGTTACGTTGGTTTATCAAATGCACTACTTCTAGCACAGAATAATGAGGTCGTAGCTGTTGATATTATTGAAGAGCGCGTAACAAAGCTAAACAACGGCCAGTCGCCAATTGTTGATAATGAAATACAGTCGTATTTGACTCAATACAAATCAAGCTTTATCGCTACATTAGATAAAAATTCTGCTTATAGAGATGCAAAATTTATCATTATAGCTACACCAACAAATTACGACCCAGAGACTAATTACTTTGATACATCTTCTGTTGAAGCTGTTATTAAAGATGTTATGAGTATCAACCCTGATGCGACAATGATAATTAAATCAACGGTACCCGTAGGATATACTGAAAGCGTTAAAAAGAAATTAAATTGTAATAACATTTTATTTTCACCTGAATTTTTAAGGGAAGGCAAAGCGCTTTATGATAATTTACATCCTTCACGCATCATTGTGGGGGAAACTTCTGAAAGAGCGACTGAATTTGCAAATCTTTTAAAGCAAGGTGCTATCAAAGAAAATATTGAAGTTTTATTCACCGATTCAACAGAGGCTGAAGCGGTAAAGCTATTTTCTAATACCTATTTGGCTATGCGAGTATCTTATTTTAATGAGCTTGATAGTTACGCAGAAACCCATTGTTTAGATACCAAGCAAATTATTAAAGGTGTTGGTTTAGATCCTCGTATTGGTGATCATTATAATAATCCTTCATTCGGTTACGGTGGTTATTGTTTACCTAAAGATACCAAGCAGTTATTAGCTAATTATCAAGACGTGCCTAACAATTTAATTAGCGCTATTGTTGAGGCTAATGTAACTCGAAAAGACTTTATCGCGGATTCTATTATTAAAAAGAATCCTGCGGTTGTCGGGGTTTATCGTTTAATTATGAAAACTGGCTCTGATAATTTTAGGGCATCTTCTATTCAAGGCATTATGAAGCGAATTAAAGCCAAAGGCATTGAAGTGATTATCTATGAGCCAAATT
>Ga0105351_1000607_pt1 | contig 16904 bp, 17 predicted proteins | sample EN4Hudsemesocosm_FD_83662 | JGI IMG/M metagenome (GOLD analysis project Ga0105351, IMG submission 83662) | Methane-oxidizing microbial communities from mesocosms in the Hudson Canyon - EN4B Hudson Canyon | ecosystem: Environmental > Aquatic > Marine > Cold seeps | place: Hudson Canyon... | reverse complement strand
TTTAAAGTCGTTATTTTGGTGGAAATTTAGCTAACAATTTTCTGATCATTTTTTTAATGAGTTTATCGCGCTCCGCGGGTTCAAGTTTCTCATAAGAAAGGCGTTTTTCACCGGTCGCACTCCAGATGAGTTCCTTGCTATCAGGCTCATGAAAATCAAGGCTCATCATGCCTTCTTTATAGCGATCTACCATCATTTCTTCTCTGGTAGACGACTGTACCGTCATTCCCACGCCAACGCCTGAATAATAACGACCCGCATAGCCATAACCTCCTCCATAAGACTGATAGTTTGTTGCGTAAGTGTCATACACTTGTTGCTGCTCAACATTCACTTCGCTTTTTGCTGCAATATTGTAATGAACAAGAAAATCGACCTGGCCGCTTTCTTTTTTGATCATGCCTTGTTTAGCTAATTGCTGGTCAATCATAAAGCGAATATTCTGATCTAGAAGCTTAGGTATTGGCTTTTCTGGTTTTGTTTTGTCACCTTTTATTTCTGCTTTAGCCGTTTTCTTTTCTTCGGCTTCAAATGCCTTTTGATGCCAGCTGTAGTATTTGAAATCGTTAAAATTGGTGGCCTTACTGTATTCTGTTTCAACGGTAATTTTATTACTGCATGCTGAGGTCAGCATGACCATTGCTAATAAAGTTAGTGAGTTTATAAGTTTCAATGTGTGTTCCTTGTTGTGTTGTTAGTTCATTTTTAGCATATGAGCTTAATTATTGTGCTTAAGTTTAGCTTACTAACCGCTCCATATTGGTTAATATCAAAATAATACTGATAGTACCTAGTAGTACTATTCTACGAATGACTCTGCATCTTTTACAGTTAGTGCTCATCATAATTCCTGGTTTATTAAAATGCTTGGCCAAATTTCATATAAAAGCCGTTGTTACCCGATTTACCGTAGGCTAGATCGACACTAACAACCATCTTTTCTTCAGGTTTCATCAGATAACGTATTCCTGCACCAGCGGCAGGGTATAAGTTGCTGCTGTTGTCGCAGTTTGCGTTGCCACCATAAAGGCAGGCAACCCCCGTAAAGATTGTGCCTGTCCATCGTTTGTAGAGAGCATACCTTTCTTCTATTTCAAATGATGTCATGTGTGGTGCAAGGTATTGCCCTCTGGTATAGCCTCTTAGGTCAACGGATGAGTAGCCACTTGAAGGGGCGCTAGATGTCCACCGACCAGAGAGTTTTAGTGCCAATACGTGCTGGCTACCATGTTCAAAAAATGATTTTAGGTGCAAATTGTAAGTGTCAAAGCTGCTATCTCCACCGAATGTTTTTCGGTAGGCCAAGTTATTAATTTCTAGGGAGTGACCTGAGGAGGGTGAGTTCTGGTTGTCTCGACTATCATATTGCGCCGCAATACCCACACCTATTGAATCAAACCCAACTAAACCAATTCGGTTTAAAATATCATCGCTAATTACATCATCGCCGGAGATCGTATAGTTGGTGTTGGCGGCCTGTAGGCCTGCAAACCAATCTCCTTTTGCTCTGTGCAAGTATCTTAAGGCGAACATGCTTAAGTCGTCAGTCGTTGAAACCGGTAGCCCTGAACCGAGAAAATCTGAATAATCATTTTTAATATTACCTCCACCATAAAATGCAGTGAGTCTTTGAGAACCTTTATCAAAATAGGTTCTTGCAAAAGCGCCTCCAACAACTGAGTCTGTTGAGCTATAGCTGCCTGCAACACCAAACATTGAAGTGGGTGATTCATCATCAAAAGCATAAAGGTACGCGCCTAAAAACCCCACAGATGTGCCTAATTTTGGGTCGCTACTGAATGTAGGGGTGAAAAGCCAAGGTGATGACTTCTCGTTTTTAGTGTTGCCTTCTTCAGTTTCGGTAGTGGTTTCTGCGAACGAGAGGGGTGAAAAGAATGAGGTAAGAATGTAAGCAAGAATGCAGCTTAGTTTCTTGATATTTTTAAGAATCATATCAACTCGATTAATCATGGTTGCTCTATTTTAATTATGAGGCTTACGGCAAACAATTTGAGCTACCGCTCTGTCTGGTTGTGTTAGAACACCCTCGAACTGGTGCAATATATTCCAATTTTTGAAGAGCCTACCTAACTCTCCTGGTTGTAATAAAAAGTCAGGATTGTTCGGGCGACCAAACTGTTTATTATCAATGGTGAATGTTTCATAAATGATAATCCCTCCGGGTGAAATAGCTTCCAGTAAATAGGGTATTAATGGTCGATGAAGGTAACGAAAAACCAATGCAGCTGAAAACTGCTTATTCTCAAGAGGGTTAATATTAGGTTGCTCAAAATCGATTAACCATGTTTTGCTTTGGTTATTAATTTCTTGTAACGCACTTTCTACGGTTTGTAACGCATTCTCTGAGCTGTCAGCAAAAATAACAGGCAAGCCTTGGTTTGCTAAAAAAAGGCCGTTTCTGCCTCCTCCGCAAGCCAAATCAATAATTGCCCCGTTACTCGCGCAGGACTTTAACTCATCAAAGTAGTCATCAATTAATGTTGAATGCATAACGTCCTCATTTTACGGTACTGAACATGTAGAAGCGCCACTTTGGCGCGAAAAGGTGCGCTTGTTAACCTTTACTATCAGTATAAGACGTTATTTTACGACGATGAATCACCGAATAATAACGAATATCCCCGGGTGCATGTGAAATCACCGCAGACATAATCACAACCGTAACCAGTACTAATTGGTTAACCAGCATGTCACCACCCAGCAGCATCAGCAGTGCTAGCTTAATATAAATAATGATGCCTCTGATTTGCACCAGCCATAAAAAATTAGAGAGCGCATCAATAGCCACCATTAACACACCCGTGCTGACCGCTGCATACCAGTACCAAACCCAGCTACTAAAAGGCACTTCAAAGAGTATCGCACCACCCACACCAATAATACTTAGAATATGCAGTGTTCTCAGGCTAATTTTAAGCCAGCGCTTACCTTTAAAATCACCTAAAAGGGATAGTTTTCTGGGGGGTAATAGTTTTGAATTATTTTTCACCAAGGCTGTCCTAAATTGTATCGATAAACTGTAACTAACTTTCAGTTAGCGTCAAGGTTACCTGAATTAGCTTGTCAGGTGTATATTAAGGAACCGTATATCTTAAGGAGATAGAATGCCCGAACCATTAAAAAATGCCTATAACCTGCAGTATGTAACACGTTTGGCTAGAAGTATTAAACAAGCATGGCCACCCTTTGATGAACCACTTTTTATATCTAAAGTACTTGATGACCAATGGGAAGATAAAGAACTTAAAACACGAATGAAACATATCTCACTAATGATGCAGGCTTGCCTGCCTTCATCCTTCCCTGAGTCCGTTGATATTCTTCTAAAATCATCTTCAGAATTTGGTGGATTTGAAGGGATGTTCTTCCCCGATTACATTGAGCAGTTTGGCGAAGAGTACTGGGACTTATCAGTACAGGCATTAGAGCAGCTTACACAGTATTCCAGTTCTGAATTTGCTGTTCGCCCTTTGATTATTCGTGATGCGACAAAAATGATGAAAGTCATGCTGGAGTGGGCATCTCATGAAAATGAGCATGTACGCCGTTTGGCTACAGAGGGCAGTCGCCCCAGATTACCTTGGGCAATGGCATTACCTGAATTTAAGAAGAACCCCGATTTAGTTTTGCCCATTCTAGATAAACTTAAACAAGACGAATCGCTTTATGTAAGGCGCTCAGTGGCTAACAACTTAAACGATATCGCTAAAGATAACCCGGATATTGTTCTTAACTGGTGTCGCTCTAATATCGGTCAGCATCCAGACACCGATTGGATCATTAAACATGGTTGTCGGACATTATTAAAAAAAGCATGCCCCGAAACCTTAACGTTATTTGGCTATGCTCCTGCATCATCCGTGAGTGTTAACGACCTGAGCATTAAAAGCGAGAAGTTAACGATTGGAGATTACCTCTATTTTAGTTTTCACTTGTCCGCAGTAGATAAAGCGCTTTCTAAACTGAGGATTGAATACATAGTCGATTATGTTAAAGCGAATGGCCGTTGTTCGCCTAAGGTATTTAAAGTGTCAGAGTCAGATTATCAGCAGCGTGAGCTGTCTTTTGAACGAAAGCACTCCTTTCGTCAGATGAGTACACGAAAGCATTATCCGGGGGAGCATAGCTTGTCTATTCGTGTTAATGGTGAGGTGAAAAATAGGGTTAGTTTTGTGCTTTATTAGTTCTAAACTACACTTCAGGTGTAAACTTAACTTCATGAGTTCGTTTAATAAAAATAAAAGGAATTCTGTTATGCCGAGCCCACAGCCTCTCTTATCCCAAAAAAAATTATTAGTCTCTGCTATTACGCTACTTGTGAGCCATGAAGCCTTAGCCGTTGGCTTTATGATAAACCCAACATCCACTCTAACGGGCATAGCCAATGCAGGTTCTGCGGTTTATGACCGTAGTGTTGTTGCTATAAGTAATAACCCCGCAGCGATGGCATTAATGAGCAAAAAACAGGTGGGGGGTAACTTTACTGTTGTAGTGCCTGACTGGTCTATTAATGAAGGGTGGGATTGTGGGGCTGAAGGGAATTGTGCGGATAGTAATGTATCTCCAATAGCCGTTATTCCAACCATTGGATTAATTAGACCCATGGATAATGATTTTACCTGGGGGATTGGTATGGGAGCTGTTGCCGGAGCAGGTATGGAGTATGGGAATAAATTTAAAACGCGTCCCATCGTTACGGAGAATATGCTTCAGGTGGTTGAGTTGATGAACTCGGTATCCTGGCGAATGGATGATAAATGGACCTTCGGTGTGGGGCTTGGAATTTTACATGGTTCTTTTGAACAAAAGCAGGATTTGCCCTCCTTGAGTGACACGTCAGTTGATGACTTAACCAGTATTGTTGAATTTGTCGGTTTGGCGCAGGAGTGTAGCGGGCCACCAGCCGTCGTGGCTGCCTGTCGTACGGCAGCGTTAGTTAAGTCGGGTTTAAATCCTGCTACTGCAGCAGAAACACTGAACAGCTTAAGTAGTTACATGGGCGGCGAAACGGGCACAACCGTTGACCTTGAAGGCGATGATATTGGTGCAGAAATAACAATAGGTGCGACCTATGAGTTTATCCCGGGTCATCGCTTAGGGTTCGCCTACCATTACTTGTCAGATTTTACCTTTGAAGGCAGCGCAAAAATTAATGGGCAGTTATTATCAAGTGAAACCTCCCAGAAACCACATATGACACTAACGTGGGACATGCCAGAGCGATTGGTAGTGAGCGGTTCTCACAAAGTCACGAAAGATTTAAATGTATATTGGGATTTCGAACGGGTCTTTTTCGATTCATTCAAAAGCACAGATTTACGAATGGATGGTTTTCACACTATGCAAATAGACCGTAATTTCAAAGATGCTAATCGTTATGCGATAGGCGGAGAGTATGGGCTGGATGAAAAAATAACCCTGCAATTAGGTTTTAGCTATGATGAATCGCCGGTGGATGATTCCGATAGGATGGCAGATATTCCGGTTGACGATATTTTTAAAACAGCCTTTGGTGCTATTTACCAGGTGAGTGAGCAGTTAAATGTTCAGGGTTTTGTCTCTCTGGAGTTTTTGGGTGATGCGCAAGTTGAGCAGTTAGCCAGTATTAATGGTGAAAAATTGGGTGATTCTGTTAAATTTTATTCTGACGCGACACTCTATGTATTTGGTGTTAGCTTTGGTTATTATTTCTAATGATTAAAAAGCTAAAGTGCGTGAATTTGAGCCTTCGTTAGTGTTTAATTCATTCATAGTGTTATAAAAAACAGCTACAGTACAAGTACACTGTTAAATTTGAATCTCAAATGGGTGACAAATATAAAGTGACCGCTATACAATTTCTAGGTTCGCAGTAAACGCTTAGTAAAATAGTACAAAATAATACCTCTGGGGCAGGAGCGATGAGTGACTGAGGAAGTCGTTACATTTCACCGTCAAAGCAAAAACACTCTGCGAGTGCTGATCAAAGGTGATTGGAATATCTCTTTTGGCCTGCAGAACCCAGAGCGTTTTTTTGCTCATATCAAATCTAACCCTGAAACCTCTCATGTAGAGCTTGATGCCAGCCAGTTAGGTGCCTGGGACAGCTCTCTAATCAGCTATGTTGTTGCGCTTAATGCCTTATCGAAAGAGCATCACCTTAAAATAGATATCACTCAGATGCCCGAAGGCATTGTGCGTTTAGTCGCTCTGGCTGAGGCTGTGCCTGAACGAGAGGGTGTCGCTAAACGAAGGGCGGAGTCTACCTTTGTTGATAATCTTGGCTCAGGGGTTATTAATGCAACTTCTCAGTTGATGGCGTTCATTACTTTTTTTGGTGAAACGCTGCTTTCCTTTGCGCGCTTAGCAAAAGGCAAAGCAGTATTCAGACGACAAGACCTGTTTATTTTTCTTCAGGATAACGGCCCCTCATCGCTAGCCATCGTGACCTTGATTAGTGTGCTTATGGGGATGATTCTGGCTTTTGTCGGTGCAGTTCAGCTACAGCAGTTTGGTGCAAGTATTTATGTGGCAAGCTTAGTTGGTTTGGCAATGGCTAGAGAAATGGCTGCAATGATGACGGCTATTATTATGTCAGGCCGAACCGGAGCAGCCTACGCGGCTCAGCTAGGAAGCATGCAAGTGAATGAAGAGGTTGATGCACTTAAAACGATGGGGGTCTCACCGATTGATTTTCTGGTGTTACCTCGAACGCTTGCTCTGGTACTTATGATGCCGCTGCTAACGATTTATGCCAATGTGATGGGTGTTTTAGGGGGCGCTTTGGTGAGTATAGCGATGCTAGATTTGAGCTGGGCTATGTACATTGAGCAGATGATATCTACGGTTCCACTTAAACACTTTATGATAGGTCTGTTTAAAAGCTTTATATTTGGTATTTTGGTCGCTCTATCGGGCTGTTATATGGGCATGAATTCCGGGCGAAGTGCTAGTGCGGTAGGGCAGGCTACAACGAATGCGGTGGTATTAGGCATCGTACTGATTATTGTCTTCGACTCACTGGTGACAATTGTGACCACTCTGTTGGGGGTTTAGTGCATGACACAGACTGAAGCTAAATCACAGCCCCATATTCGTGTACGTAATCTGACCTTAAAGTATGGCGATAAGCTGATTCAGAAAGATTTGAATTTTGATATTAACCGTAATGATATCTTTATTATTATGGGAGGCAGTGGCTGCGGTAAAAGTACCTTGTTAAAGCATATGATAGGCCTGTACCAGCCAGCCGAAGGACAAATTCTTGTTAATGACACCAGTTTGTGGACTGAAACAGAAGAACACCGCCAAAAGATGATGAGGGGCTTTGGCGTAACCTACCAGGCGGGGGCGATGATAAGTTCCCTAACCTTGTCAGAAAATGTGGGAATGCCCCTAGAGCTATATACCAAACTACAGCCAAAAGAAATTAATGAGTTGGCGAGCTTAAAGTTATCAATGGTGGGTTTGGCTGGCTTTGAAAATTATTATCCCTCAGAAATTAGTGGTGGTATGTTAAAACGTGCTGCTTTAGCAAGAGCTATTGCACTAGACCCTGAAATTCTCTTTTTTGATGAACCTTCCGCAGGGCTAGACCCTGTTAGCGCCCGTCTTCTTGATGACTTAATTTTAGAACTAAGAGACAGTATGAAGGCGACGATTGTTATAGTAACTCATGAGCTAGCGAGTATTTTTTCTATTGGAAGTAACTCGGTATTTTTAGATGCAGAAACAAAAACTATGCTAACAACAGGAAACCCAAACGAACTGCTAACAAATTGTTGCGATGATAAAGTACAGCGCTTCTTGAGACGGGGAGAGATGGGAAAGAGTGATATGGCGCGTAGCAAAGTAGGAGTAGAAATATAATGTCTCAGCAAGTGAGCGCAAGAACCATAGGCCTGTTTAGCATAGGAGCCATTGTACTGTTTGTTATTGGTATTTTATTTTTTGGTTCAGGCGACTGGTTTAAAAATCAGAACCGTATTGAAATGGTTTTTACCGGGTCGGTTAAGGGGCTGGGGGTTGGTTCATCCATAACCTATCGTGGCGTTAGAATAGGGGAGGTGGAGTCAGTCAATATTAGCCTCTATGAAGATGGAAATGATATTAATGTTAGGGTGGTTGGGATAATTGTTCAGCAGCAGTCAGGCAGTAGCTTGTTTGGTTTTGAAATTAACAGTGATGAATTGATTAGAAAACTTATTAATCAGGGCGTACGGGCACAGTTGGTACAAGAAAGCTTAGTGACAGGGCGACTGCAAATTCAATTGGAATTTTATGGAAATTTAGACGGCTATGCCCCCCAAAGCCAATCGGGGTATATTGTTGTGCCGACAGTACCTAGTGAAATAGAAATATTTGGCAAAACATTATCTGAAATGGTGAAAAAAATAGGTGACCTTCCCATTCAGGATATTTCTGAAAACCTGGCCGCTGTGGCTAAAGGGTTAAATAATGTTGTAAATTCAGATGAAGTGAAAACGTCAATGACCAACCTTTCACAAAGCCTGGTTCACCTTAATAGTTTGTTGATGGTGTTAGATCGAGATAAGGAAGAAATGACCGATGAGTTCATTACCGCAAGCCGAGCCGTTACAGGTATGGCCAACTCACTGTCTGCCGCAGCAAATAAGAGTGAACCATTATTGGTGGGAGCCGCGAATTCACTTCAAAAACTGGATAAATTGCTGGAGCAGTCTGGTAGAACATTAGTGACGTATGAAAAGTTGGTGCAGCCAGGCTCGGAACTCAGTGTGACACTGGTTCAGACGTTACAGTCATTTGAGCGCGCTTCAGAGCAGGTTCGACAGTTAGCAGAAACGTTACAACGTAACCCAGAGTCGATTTTAACGGGTAAACAGCGTTAATGAGTTGCTAAGTATATAAAATTTATAGGGGTAATTATGAAACAAGTACGTGTATTGGTGAGTGTAGCTTTGTTGATATTACTTTCAGCTTGTTCGGTTACGCCTTCTGCTGAAAGTGAATTTTATATGCTGTCGTCTTCACCTTTACCTCACCGACAGATAAACCTTGACTCTGAATTGGTTATTATCGGCCCTATCACTATGGCAAACTACCTCAAGCGAACGTCTATTGTTACGCCTATTTCTGAACATAAATACAAAGTATTAAAGTTGGACCAGTGGGCTGGAAACCTTGAAAGTGAATTTCAAATGGCACTGGTAAAGAATTTGTCAGTACTGGATGCACAAAGAGTGTATGTTCGATACCCAAGTTTTGTGAGTACCCAAAGTAAATATAATCTCAGAGTTGATGTACTAAGGTTTGATTCGGGCTTAAACGGGCAAGTACGACTGGAAGTCTCATGGGCATGGATGGGGAAAAATAAACAGTTGCATGCCGGCGGTAATTTTTCAAAAACGCTACAAGCAGGTTCTAGTCTTGAAAGCAGCATAACCGCACAAAGTGAATTGCTGAAGATGTTTTCTCAAGAGGTATTGAATGCGTTATAGGTGGTATTGAATAGCTCGATAGGGAGCAGAGCTTAAGACCTATCTGCATTCAATAACATCATTCGCCACCGGTTTTCAAAGGCCGTTAGTCCGCCAGAGTAATACTGCTGCCAGAAACTAACAGCATCTACATTACTGCAAGGCTTTTCTGCCATCTGAGCCATTAACCGGTTCATCAACTGCTCCCCAGCTTGATGGTCTTGTAATAAATAGATAATCGACCATGCCATTCCGTACATGGTTTTCTGATCTTTAGCTCTCCACTCCCTATCAGAAAGTTGAAGATATTCTGTGAGTGAGAGAAGCTGATTCCTCTCCATTAAGGTACTTAAATGTTTTAAGTAATAACCTTTAGTCGGCGTGATATTATTTTTTAATTCAGCGTAAGTATAGCTTTCAAAGTATTCAGCAATACCTTCATTGAACCAGATCGGCGAGCGCCCAAACAGACCTGCATTAATTACATGAGTTGCTTCGTGTCGAGCGATAGCTCTGGTTTGTTGATCATAGCGTTGTTGCATAACCACGGCTTCATTGTTGAGAGACGTATAGAAGCCTGAAACGGAATTTAATGAGGGGGCATGAACTTTTCTATAGTTTTCAAAGCCGGCTGCGGTATTAAAAACTTTGAGGTTCAGGTCAACTTGCTTCAAGTGTTTCTGCTTCATTCGGTCTGATAAATAACCGTAAATGGCATTAACATCCCTTTGTAGCTGTTCTCCTAGCAATGTAGGTAGACCATGTTCAGGGCTCTCAAGTTTCATTCGAAAATACTGTGTTTTGGATGCGTAGCGTTCAGTGACTTCTTGAGTGGCTTGTCGCTTTGGTTTGCTGTCTGAAAAGTGAACTTGGCCATTTTTATCAGTCCAGCGGTAGATACTGGTTTTATCGACATCATTAATGGAGCGGGTTTTGGTTTTTAAGCACAGTGCAGGCATAACATGCTGTTCAAATGTACGGGTGGCTTTTATAAGCTCTTGTTGAAGTTCTGGCGAGGTCTCATTATTAACCATATTACTGATTGTGTTTTTTATACCTTCATCGAGAAGTGTTGGTTGGGTTCTGTCAAAGTTAAGGCCGACCAAGTCCATTACCCAATGCTTTTGAGGTAGTGATAAGTTGCCCCAGGTGATTACGGTTACCAGCGCAATGAAGCCCATTCCGAAAATGTTTTTAAATACTTTTGTCATATAACTGCAGGCCTGTCTTCAAGGTAATAATGTGATATTAGCCTAGTAATGATTTTGTATCCTAATTTGGCCCATACTTTCTCTATGGTAAATAAGGAATATATTGGCAAACAGGTAGTTACTGAACTATTCTAACTAGAATTGTGAGGAGTTTGTCATTTTTGGGGAGACGCAGTTCTGATTTCGTTGTTTAAGAAAAAGACCCGACCCGGGCTTGTAGGTGTTGAAGTCCGTTCTGATGGTCTCTCTGTTGCGCAGTCTATGAGTGGTGATGAGGGTTTATCACACATCGTATTTCAGGATTTTGTTGCCTGTAAAGCGGCTCAGCGAAAAGACGCCTTGAGCGGAGTGGTTGAAGAGCACAGCTTAAAAGGCATTGCCTGTAACCTGGTACTGTCTTCCGATCAGTATCAAATATTTCAAACTGAAAAACCACCAGTGGCCGATACAGAATTAGCTGAAGCAATACGCTGGAAAGTTAAAGACCTTATTGATTATCCTCTTGAAGACGCCATAACTGATGTATTTGACTTTCCTGACGATGCTACACGTGGGCGAGGCAGTATTGTTAATGTTGTGAGTGTACGAAAAGTGCTGCTGCAAGAGAATATCCGCCTGATTGAAGAGTCAGGGCTTGAACTTGAAAGTATTGATATTACAGAGTTGGTGCTACGCAATGTGTCTATGCGTTACGACACCACGGGTAACGGTTTGGCATTACTGTTTTTACGCCCGGGCTTCGGAATGATTCTGGTGAGCAAGGGTGACACCATGTACTTCTCTCGTCGTTTTGATTTCTCTTTAGATGCTTTAAAAGATACTACAAGCCAAGAGGCAACCATACAGAACCTAGCCTTAGAGGTTCAGCGATCGCTAGATTACTATGAAAGCCAAATGGGGCAGTTACCGCCTAAAGAACTGTTACTAGTTGGCCCTGATGATACCTTTCCATTGGCTAATATGCTTGGGCAGAATTTAGCGGTTAAAGTGAATAAACTGGATGTAAACCTCTTATTTTCAGAGGGCGCAAGCGGTGGTGATACCTTGATTCAGAGCTTTGCTGCCGCGGGTGCTGCATTGCGGGAGGCGTCATCTTAATGCAGCAGGTTAATTTATACACACAAGATTTAAGGCCTAAAAAAGTCATATTACCGCTGGTTCATATTGTTGCCGTAGTTGCCTCGATTTTATTTATTCAAATTGCCTTTACCGTTTACTATCAGTCTCAGGTGGTCGCTGTTGAAACTAAGTTATCCCCCATACAGGCGAGCGTAGATCAGCTGCAGCAGCAAACTGTTGAAATGGAAGCGAAACTGAATGTAATGAGAAAAGACTCGTCTCTGGTTGCACTTAATAAACGCTTAACGAAACGACTAACCGCGCGTAAGCAGCTTATATCAATGCTTGATTCTCTTTCTGTAGCGAACCAGTTTCCGTTCTCTAATTTAATGACTGGTCTGGCTCGTCATCAGGTTGATTTTTTATGGCTAACTCACATTCAGTTTGCGAATGGCGGTCATAAAGTAGGGCTGAAGGGGAAGACGCTGCAGGCAGAGTCTGTACCTCATTATTTGCAGATGCTGCGTGATGAAAACTTATTTTTAGGCCGAACGTTTGATTTATTTCAGTTGGCATCAGATGAAGATCACGAAAAATTATTACACTTCACCCTTTCATCTTCTCTTATGAACTTTGGAGATGAACAATGAACAAACAAGAGCTCATTCAACGCTGGAAAAAACTATCTGAACAGGTAGAGGCGCTGACGCTTAGAGATCGAGGTATTTTACTGGGTACTATCATTGTTGGAGTTGTATTCATTTGGGGTCAGTTTATTTTTGCTCCTTTGCAAGACCGACATAAAGCCGCATCTAAAAACTTAGCTTCATTAACTCAGCAACAAGCAACGTTTGAAGAGCAACAGCTTTTATTAGAGCAGCGACTTAAAGATGACCCGAACAGAGTTTTGAGAGCTCAGCGGTCTGAGCTAGATGTTCAGCTAGCGAAAATGAAGTCTGAGATCGAACGTCAGTTGAGCGGTTTAATCGCGCCTGAAAAAATGGCGGATGTTCTACGTTCAATGCTTCAACAGCAAGAAAATCTGAAATTAATTAGTTTAAAAAACATGCCTGTTGCACCGTTTAACCCGCCTAATGAAACGGGTGACGATAATAGGGGAGAACAGGGCGCGAAAGAACAGGAAGCAGGGCTATACCGGCATAGCATGGAGCTGGTGATGGATGGTAAGTACTTTGATGTACTTGAATATATAAAGCGTATTGAAAGTTTGAAAGGGTTTAGTTGGGAAACAATGAACTACGAAGTACTTGATTACCCCAAAGCCAGAGTGACTATTAAAATTAGCACGCTTAGCCTTGAGGAGGACTGGATAGGTGTTTAAACGTATTTTATTTTCACTCTCTGCTCTTATAATCGCGACATTTTTTTCGAGTGCGGTGGCGTTTGCAGGAACAATGACCCCGGCTGATGGCGAAAAACTAAAAGACCCAACACAGCCTTTCGAATGGGCAAAACCGAAGCAAAAAACTAAAGCAAAGCAAAGTTATAAGCTGAATTATTTACTTTATGCTTCAGAGCGAAAACAGGCCATTATCAATGGCAAAGCGGTGACAGTGGGTGATCGTGTCAGCGGTGCAAAGGTATTAAAAATTACAGAGAGTTCTGTCCTTTTATCAGTAGACGGCGGCACAAAGGTATTGCGCTGGAAGCAACCTATGTCTATTAAGCGCACGCGGTAAGTTGGAGTATTTATGGGTTTAATTATGCGGTCTAATACCTTAAGACTGTTTACAGTATTAGCATTGGTGGGTTTTGTTTCGGGTTGTTCTAATACACCCATGCAAGTATCTCCCCGGAGTGTATCGTCGAGTAGTGCTGGCGATATTAATAGTATGCTGGATGAAGACATCGCGAAATACGATAAGGCTTTACCCAAGAAGTTACCTGACAACGTAGCAAGCGCTCTGTTGCCATCGTTAAGTGCTACCCCCGCAAAACGAGTACAGGAAACCCGCTTTGATATTGCAGTAAAAGACGTTAATGCACGAGACTTTTTCAGAAGCCTGGTGCAAGGCACAAACTACAATATGCTTGTGCACCCAGATGTTAAAGGGAAAATAAGTTTAGAGCTAAAAAATGTGACCGTACCTCAGGTGATGAGCTTAACAAAAGAGCTTTACGGTTATGATTTTCAAGGTAGCGATAATCTTTACCGTGTGACGCCCGGTGGATTAAGAACTGAAATTTTTCAGATTAACTACCTTAATGTTAAGCGTCAGGGCGCATCAGAAACCCGAGTAAGTTCAGGTAGCGTGTCTGAGGGAAGTAACTCAAGTGATGATAGTGGGGGGAGTAATAACTCGGGCAGTTCAGACTCCACCACAGACAAAGTAATAGGCACACGCATTAGCACCACCAGTGAAAATAATTTCTGGTCACAGCTAAGTCAAACGCTCATGTTGATTGCAGGAGGCGGAGAAGGCCGAAAAGTGGTTGTTACCCCCAGTGCAGGTATCGTTGTCGCGAGAGCAATGCCTGATGAGTTACAGTCCATAAAGAATTATTTACGCCAGTCTGAACTTATTATGAAGCGTCAGGTGGTGCTAGAAGCAAAAATTTTAGAAGTAGAGCTTAATGAAAGCTATCAGCAAGGCATTGACTGGACTGCTATTGAAACAAGTGGCTCTATTGGTGCTGATGGCCTGCCTAAAAAGTTAGTAGGTGGAAATATGGTGTCTGACCTTATTACTAACGACTTGGGTGGCGTGTTCACTGCAACCTTAAAAATTGGTGATTTCACTGGGTTCATGCAGTTATTGAGTACCCAGGGTAATGTACAAGTTCTATCAAGCCCGCGTATTTCTACAGTAAATAACCAGAAAGCCATCATTAAAGTAGGTACCGATGAGTTCTTTGTCACGGATATTGATATAGATGAAGATACGGGTAGTAGCAGTAACTCTGATACCACCTCAACAGATGTGACCTTAACACCCTTTTTCTCGGGTATTGCCTTGGATGTAACGCCTCAAATTAGTGAAGAGGGCGACATAATTCTTCATGTTCACCCAACCATCAGTGATGTCGAAGATCAGGAAAAGGTAATATCTCTAGGTTCCGAAGAAGTTGTTTTACCCTTAGCGTTCAGCACCATCAGAGAAACAGACAGTATTATAAGAGCTGAAAATGGTCAGATCGTGGTGATTGGTGGTCTGATACAGAATATAACTCAAGAAAAAAATACAACAGTACCTATTCTTGGTGATATTCCCTGGATAGGTGAGCTTTTCAAGCAGAAACGCTATATCAACAAGAAAAGTGAATTAGTTATTCTTCTCAGACCTCTTATTACAAAAGATAAGGTCTTTGAAGATCAGATTCGTCAGAGTCGTAAGCGCTTTGGTGAGTTTAAAGATATTCTGGATACCCCCAACTCGTCCGTTTTTTAAAATACGAGAGCTAAATACAAGAGATTCAAATAAGAGTAGTTATCTATGTACGAGAGTTATTTTGGTTTAAGGGAACTACCATTTTCCCTAACACCAAACACCCACTTTTACCTGAATTCAGAGACTCATCAGCAAGCACTTGAATTGCTGTTAGTCGCCTTGAAAAACAAAGAAGGGTTTATAAAAATATCGGGTGAAGTGGGCACAGGTAAAACACTTATTTGTAGAAAATTATTAAATACACTGGGTGACGATTATGTAACCGCTTACATACCTAACCCTGGCTTAACGCCTGAAGACCTATATCTTGCGGTTGCAGAGGAGCTGGCTGTAATGGTTGATCCTGCTCTGGGTGCTCATCATGTACTAAAGCAAATCAATATAAAATTGATTGAACTAGCCTCACAAGAAAAGCGCGTAGCACTGGTGATTGATGAAGCACAGGCTATGCCTGAAGAGACTATTGAGGCCTTACGTTTACTCAGTAACCTTGAAACAGAATCTGCCAAGTTGTTACAGGTAGTGTTGTTTGGTCAACCTGAGCTTAATGAACTGCTGTCTCGCCCAAGCCTTAGACAGCTACAACAACGTATTACTTTTCAGCAGCATATATCGCCTTTAGATAAACAAGCCGTACAGCAGTATGTGGGGCATAGAATGTCGCTGGCGGGCTACAATGGTCCTGCTTTATTTAATAAGCGCGCTGTCACGTTACTTTATAAATCAAGCGGTGGTATTCCCCGTTTAATTAATATTTTATGCCATAAATCTTTAATGTCTGCGTTTGGGCAAGGTGAGCGGGTTGTGACTCGAAAGCATGTTAAAAAAGCGGTTCAAGATACCGAAAGCGTCTCTATGCCTCGTTTTTCCTGGCTATCGTTAGGAGTCTCTTAATGAGTTTAATGAACGATATGCTGCGCGACCTGGATAAACGCCAGGCGCCAGACCGAAGTCAGCAAGTTGAGGCGCAGGGTTACGGTGCATTAACGAAAAAAGCACCTTCTCATGGCGGTCGAACGGTATTAATTCTACTCAGCGTGATTATTGTCATGCTGCTGCTTTTGGCTATGTCTTGGTGGTATTTACAGACCCGTGTTCAAGATAGGGTGCCTGAGCAAGGCAGTATTCAGCGAATCGCAGAGTCTACTGCAGAGGTAAAAACGCCCGCTGAAAAGCCCTCCGAAGTAATAACAAATACTGCAACGAAACCAAAGCCAAGCCCCGAACCTAAACGAACATCCATTATTGTAGATCAACCGACCCCTTCACAGCCCGTTGATAATGAAGAAGAGTCCGTCGCTGAGCCTATTGCTAAAGCACCAGAAGCGCCTGCTACACCTCAGCTAAAACCAAAAGTGAAATCCGTATTAAAAGCCAAGCCCAAGAAAAAAATAAGCAAAGTCGTAGTGTTAAGCCCTGAGCAGCAAGATGAAAAAGCGGCGAATCTTGCCACAAAAATGCTGCAAAGTGGTGAAACGGAAAAGGCGAGCCGCTATTTATATCAGTTTATAGATCAACACCGTGTTGATGCGCAAAGCCGTGCGGTATTAGTGGGCCATCTAATCAATAACCATCAAATGACCGCTGCTGATCAATTATTAAATAGCACCGATATAAGTCAAAGCAGCCATCTGCGTCGTTTAAGAGCGCATTGGTATTCTGCAAATAATCAGCCTGGTGAAGCCATTGCGGTTTTAAATTCAGCCGTACCTGAGGTTGAAGCTGACACTGAATACCACGTATTACTAGCCGCACTGTATCAGCGG